>Ga0210026_1000823_pt1 | contig 33573 bp, 31 predicted proteins | sample CryGeymeta201509_FD_183977 | JGI IMG/M metagenome (GOLD analysis project Ga0210026, IMG submission 183977) | Groundwater microbial communities from Crystal Geyser aquifers in Utah, USA - Crystal Geyser metaG 2015-09 (SPAdes) (version 2) | ecosystem: Environmental > Aquatic > Deep subsurface >...
AATTTTTTTGAAAATGAGAATAAACTCGTAATCTAACTTTAGAATACCATTGCGTGGATAGGGGAAGGATCCCATAACGGTTGCACCACCCGTTGTATTTGTAGTTGTAACCTTTTGCCAAATAATAGCTCCCATATAATCAAAACCAATTGTCTCGCAGAACTTTATTATTTCAGTGCGTATAGGGATTACTTTGTAACGCCCATAATAAACGGAACGTGCAAATTGGTCGCCAATGTTAATACACAAACGGCATCCGTTATGAAGAACGCGATAAGATTCTTTCCAGACAAGATTAAGATTATTTATATAACTTTCATAGCTATCATTAAAACCGATCTGATCTTCAGTTCCATAGTCTTTTAATTGCCAATATGGTGGAGATGTGATTACTAAATGAACAGAATCATCAGTTAGTTCTCCCATATATCTAGAGTCGCCATTTATTATCAAGTGCTTTGAGTTCACTTTTTAACCTATGTGAATTATTTTAAACAAAGATACCTAAAATTAAGAAGAATTTCTACGCACACGATTAGTTCATCTAACTATCAAAAAGGATGTTTGAAAAAAACATCAAACAGCCTTAATAAAAAAAATTAATACTTCGGTGTAAAGTTCATATTATAAAACATGAAAGCCCACAGGTCTGCCTGCTCTTCAATAATTTTTGAAGTCGGTTTACCGGCGCCGTGTCCCGCTTTGGTTTCTATACGAATAAGCGCCGGATTGCCTCCAAAATATTTTTGTTGAAGCGTAGAAATATATTTGAATGAATGTGCCGGAACAACACGGTCATCGTGGTCTGCCGTAGTAACCATTACTGCAGGATAATGTAAATCTTCTTTAATGTTGTGGAGGGGAGAATAGGCGTAAAGATTTTTAAAATCATTCTCATTTTCGCTTGAGCCATACTCCACAGCCCATGCATGCCCGATAGTAAATTTATGATAACGCAGCATATCCATTACTCCAACAGCAGGGAATGCGACTTTAAATAATTCTGGACGCTGATTAATTACAGCTCCGATGAGCAATCCGCCATTACTTCCTCCAGCCACTGCAAGCATATTCGGGGAAGTGTATTTTTTATCGATTAAATATTCAGCCGCCGAAATAAAATCATCAAACACATTCTGCTTATTAAGCAGCATACCGGCTTTGTGCCAATCTTCGCCATACTCGCCGCCGCCCCTTAAATTAGCCATCGCAAACACACCGCCGTTTTCAAGAAGGATTAAACGCGATGAACTGAATGATGGAGTTAAGCTGATATTAAATCCGCCATAAGCATATAAGTAAGTTGGATTATTACCGTCAAGTTCTAATCCTTTTTTATGAACTATAAACATCGGAACATCAGTGCCGTCTTTACTTTTATAAAATATTTGTTTGGTGTCGTAAGCGTCAAAATCAAAATCGAGTTCGGTTTTCCGAAATACTTCCGAAGTTCCTTTCCCGACATCATATTTATAGATGATTGAAGGATAAGTAAAAGATGTAAATGTATAAAACGCAATGTTGTCATTTTTCTTTCCGCTGAAACCGCCCACAGTTCCAATTGCCGGAAGTTTAACTTCGCCGAGTTCTTTTGCATTTAGATCGTAAGCATAAATATGTGTACTTGCATCCTTCATATAACCGAGCATCATTTTCCCACCTACGAGCGAAACTGATTGAAGAACTTCTTTTTGTTCGGGAACAAGCGTCTGCCAGTTCTCTTCTGCTGGATTTTGTGGGTCGATTAAAATTAATCGCCAGCGCCCTGCGTCTTTATCTGTTTGAATTAAGAGTTTGTCTCCAATGTTATCTATTACGCTGTAGTTATTATCAAAATTATCAATCAGTTTAACAAACATGCTGTTCGGTTCATTTAAGTCTTTAACCATCAAAGCATTGTTGCTTGTGCCTTTCGAAATATGCACAACAAGAAATCTTTCATCCTCTGTTGTTTGAGCATAGTGCCCGTTCATCGGATTTGCAGGGTCTTCAAAAATTAATTCGTCATCGCTCTGCAGTGCGCCGAGTTTATGATAATAAATTTTGCTGTTCTGATTTGCAGAAGATAATTCTTCACCTTCTTTTGGCGTCGGGTATTTTGTGTAATAAAATCCGTCATCTTTCCATGAGATGCCCGAAAATTTTATCCATGTAAGATGGTCGTCAAGCTTCCTTTTATCATCAACTCTCAACACGTTAAATTCATTCCAATCCGAACCTCCCGACGCAGTTCCGTATGCGAAATATTTTCCATCTTTAGAAATCGCCATCGTAGAAAGCGCAATTGTCCCATCTTCAGAAAGTTTGTTCGGATCAAGGAAAACTTCCGGTTCGGCTTCGAGACTATTCTGAATATACAGCACTGATTGATTTTGAAGCCCATCGTTTTTAAAGAAGAAATAGTTATTGCCCGCTTTAAAAGGCGCGGAATATTTGGGATAGTTGTAAAGCTTTTCGTAACGATTTTTTATTTTATCTCGAAAAGGAATTTGTGAAAGATAATCGAACATAACTTTGTTTTGAGCTTCTACCCACGCTTTTGTTTCATCAGAATTATCATCTTCGAGCCACCGGTATGGATCGGCAACTTCGGTTCCGAAATAGATATCTTTAGCATTGGACATCCGTGTTTCGGGGTATTTAAGTTTCACCTGTGCAAATGCACCGGCACAAACAATTATCAGCATAATTAAAAAAAATCCTTTCATACTTTTTCCTTCTTTGTTTAAAAATTTGTTTAAGAATATTTTTTCGAAATTAAAAACTTCCGTCATCAATACAGAGAAATCAAGTCAACTTATTAATGACATGACACATTGTACATTATCAATTGTGCATTATTCATTCAGCAGCATTGCTTCAAATTCCGGATGCTTCTTTATATAAGAATAAACATACGAACATGATGGAATGATGCGGCATGAATTTTCTTTGGCATAATGAAGGCACTCCTCTACGAGTTTTCCGGCAATCCCTTTTCCGCGCAGAGAATCGGGGACATATGTATTCATGACGTTCATAACATTTTCGGTTTCCATAAAATACTTTAACTCTGCACGCTGGTTCCCGATATCAATAAAAAAAAGTTGTTTTTCTTTCGAGTGTTTTACTTCGTCGTTCATAGTTTTAATTTTTTCATATTTGCTAAAGTGTTAACTGAAAATTAACACACTTATTTCATTAATCCTCGCCAGGTTTAATAAAATACCTAACGCAGAAATGATATTTGATTTACTATCTGAAAAAATTTTATCAAAAACAAAGCTTGAGCGCAAGGTAGTCCGGCAGCTAACGCATTAACAGCATACATCCATGAATTTATTCATGCACCGATTCTATTAGTCAGTGTAAAACGATGTTGACATCGGTTTTTAAACTTTGGTTGCCGGAATGCGGCGCGATGAAATTATTGGGTTAATTAAAGATTAGGATTATTTTTGTCTGTATTAAAATCGGAAATAAAATGCCTGAATTAAAACAACAACCAACATTAGAAGATTTTCAAAAATACGTTGCCCTGCTCGAAAGGGAAAGAGGATTTGAAAATCAAACTGTTATAGAGAAATGCGTACTGCTCGGCGAGGAGATTGGTGAATTATTCAAAGCAATAAGAAAAACAAACAAACTTGCTGTGGATGAAAATTCTGATTTCACTTCGGTTGAAGAAGAACTTGCCGACATTTTAATTTATCTCTGTTCGATCGCAAACCGTTACCAAATTAGTCTTGAGGAAGCATTTCGCGAGAAAGAAAAAATAAACCAAAACCGGGTCTGGCGATAGTTGAAACTAGTTTGTTTACTCACAAAGGCATCGATAGTTATTTCATCAATTAAAATTCGACAAACAGAAACTGATACGTCTATCAAATGAAAAAGAAATCTTAGCATAGTTATTTGTTCGTTTTATTTCATAATTCAAGCGGATGAATTGAAGATGAATAAAAATGAAGCTTGTTAATTGAAGCACTAAGATGCCCGCCTCATTAATAAAAGCTAAAGCAAGTGTTAGATTTTAGTGTTATTTTTCTCCGAGAGTTGAAGATGAAGCAATTATAGTTATCTTATTAAATACCTGATTAAGAGAATGCCCGATATTTAATTGTCTTGCGCTTCAGCATAAAGGCGTTTAGCTTGAATAAAAGAATTAATTACTCTTTCGGAATTCATTTAAACTTTACCCATCTTCAAATTAAATTTAATGAACAGAAATTTATGAATGCAAACAGGTTAGCAAGCGAAAAAAGCCCGTACCTTCTTCAGCATCAATTTAACCCGGTGGATTGGTATCCGTGGAATGAAGAAGCGTTTGAAAAAGCAAAAAGAGAAAACAAACCGATCTTTCTTTCAATAGGATATTCAACATGCCATTGGTGTCATGTGATGGAAAAGGAATCTTTCGAAGATGAGAGTGTCGCACGATTGATGAATGAAACGTTTGTCTCAATAAAAGTTGACAGAGAAGAACGCCCCGATATCGACGGTATTTATATGACTGTATGTCAGATGCTTACAGGAAGCGGCGGCTGGCCCCTAACTATAATTATGTCACCGGATAAAAAACCGTTTTTTGCGGGGACATATTTTCCTAAAGAAGGAAGGTATGGCAGAATGGGGATGATGGAGCTTGTGCCGAAAATAAAAAAGCTATGGGATGAAAAAAAAGAGGATATCTTAAACTCAACCGAAAAAATATTAAACGCACTTAGAAACGAACAGCAGTCATATGGCGGCGAAGAGCTGACAGAGAAGGTGTTGGAAGAATCATATGATTTATTTGAACAGCGTTATGATAAACAGAATGGCGGTTTTGGAAATGCGCATTACAAAAGCGCGACCAATCAAGCGCCGCGCAAGAAAACACCAGGGTGGCCTGGTGAGGAACGCGCGATTTGGCTGCGCCTTAAATTAATCGCCGATGTTGGTTTGCTTGGAATGCCCAACGCAGGTAAATCCACGTTTTTGGCCGCAGTATCTAAAGCAAAGCCAAAAATTGCAGATTATCCGTTCACCACACTTCATCCCAATTTGGGCGTGGTAAAGGCGGGTGATTTTGATTTTGTTATTGCGGATATCCCGGGTTTGATTGAAGGGGCGCATGAAGGCACAGGCCTGGGAACGCGTTTTTTAGGGCATGTTGAGCGCACGGCAGTGCTTCTCCATTTGATTGATTGCACGCAAGATGACCCTGTGAAGGCTTATAACATTATTCGTAATGAGCTCAAAATGTATGGCGGTGAGCTCTTTGAGCGCAAAGAGGTCGTCTGTCTTACTAAAATGGACGCTTTGGGCGAAGAATTAACGCAGTCTGTTGCTAATGATTTTGAAGCAACTACGGGCATTAAGCCAATGATTATGTCTGCGGTTGCGTCACAAAACACAGATAAGGTTCTCTATAAACTTGCTGAAATCATTAAAGCGAGCCGTAATGTAAAGGACGAAGATGATTCAGAAGCGTTTGACAAGGCATATGATGAGCGCTTTGATAAGGCGATGGGGATAAACGAGGAAAGTTATGACGCCCTCCGAAACGACGAATAACACTCTTATAAACGAATCGAATCGTATTGTTATCAAGATCGGCTCTGCTCTGGTCACAGACGAAAAAACAGGCAAGGCCAAGCAAAACTGGCTCAATTGCGTTGCTGCGGATATTTCGTATTTAAAATCAATAGGAAAAGAGGTCGTGATTGTTTCCTCCGGCGCGATTGCCCTAGGGCGTAATGCCCTTGGCATTGATTATACAAACCGCCCCTCTTCTATCCCTTTAGAACAAAAACAAGCCGCGGCGGCGCTTGGTAATGTAGAAATGACGCGCGCCTATGCACAAGCTTTTGCACCGTTTAATCATCAAATCGCCCTTATCTTGCTCAGCCCCAAAGATACAGAGGTTAGAAATTCTCATTTAAATGCGCGGGCGACGATTAATACATTACTGATAAAGGGAAAAGTCCCAGTCATAAATGAAAATGACACAGTCTCCACAGCAGAGATACGTTTTGGTGATAATGACCGCCTTGCGGCGCGTGTGGCGCAAATGATTGGTGCAGATTTGCTCATACAGCTGTCAACAACAGACGGGCTTTATACTGCTGATCCAACGCAAGATGATAGCGCACAGCATATTCCAGTGGTTGAGGATTACTCCGATGATTTGCTGAAAATGGCGGGGGACGCCCCTGCTGGCCTCAGTACAGGGGGCATGAAATCTAAGCTTGAGGCGGCGCGCATTGCAACCATGGCGGGTGTCACAATGATGATTGCAAGCGGTAAGATTGATAACCCGCTTAAAGCGTTGTTAAGCGGCGCGAAGGCAACCGTTTTTAAGGCAGCAGATAAACCGCTTACAGCCCGTAAAAAATGGATTTCCAGCCATGTCAAAGCGCAAGGCGCGCTCATTATTGATGAGGGCGCGGCTCAGGCTCTCCATACTGGTAAAAGCCTCCTTCCTGCAGGTGTCGCAAAAGTTGAAGGTGATTTTATTATGGGCGATGCTGTTGCTATACGTGATATGGACGGTCACACGCTTGCGATCGGCCTGATGAATTACAGCGCCAACGAATCCCGCCTTATTTTAGGGCATAAAAGCGCCGATATATCCGATGTTTTAGGGTATTCTCGCGGCGATACTCTCATCCACCGCGATGATTTAGTCTTGCAAGCTTAGGTTCTGCGCTTCATTATGTTCCTCTAATTGAATAATTTGGGGAAATAACAAGAATGCGTACAGACACGCCGCAAACAATTTATCTTAAAGATTACACACCGCCAAAATACCATGTCGCGCATGTCGATATGACGTTTGAAATTTTTGATGGGCGCACGCTTGTTTATACCAAAACGCAGTACACCACAAATCCCGAAGAGGAAGGTGATCTGTTTTTAGAGGGTGAAAATCTAAAACTGGTTTCTTGTAAAATGGATGGCAAGGAAATCACGCCCAAAGTGTCAGAAAAAGGCATGACTGTTCCCTGCCCCGGGAAAGAGATTTTTGCTCTTGAAATCATAACTGAAATTTATCCTGAGAAAAATACAGAGCTTGAAGGGCTCTATAATTCTGGCGGTACATATTGTACACAGTGTGAAGCACAAGGGTTTCGTAAGATCACATATTACCAAGACCGTCCTGATGTCATGGCGACATTCAAAGTAACGATTGAGGCCGATAAAGAAGCCTGCCCTGTTTTGTTATCAAATGGCAATTTGGTTGATCACGGCGATATATCTGGAGGACGGCACTTTACGGTTTGGGATGATCCAACGCCAAAAAGCTGTTACCTTTTTGCGCTTGTTGCAGGTGATCTTGTGCGCGTCGAGGATAAGTTTACAACACGCTCTGGCCTTGATGTTGATTTGCATATTTATGTCCGCGAAGGTGATGAAGGGCAATGTGACCATGCCATGAAATCTCTAATTAAATCTATGAAATGGGACGAGGATGTTTATGGGCGTGAATATCAATATTCGATTTTTAACATTGTTGCGGTGAGTGATTTTAACATGGGGGCGATGGAAAATACCTCGCTCAATATTTTCAATACGGCGCTTGTACTGGCGCAGCAAGAAACGGCAACGGATATGGACTTTATTCGTGTTGAAAGCGTTATCGCGCATGAATACTTCCATAATTGGACAGGGAACCGCGTGACCTGCCGTGATTGGTTTCAGCTCTCGCTTAAAGAGGGCCTCACTGTTTTTAGAGATCAGGAGTTTTCGGCGGATTTAAATTCAAGAAGTGTTCAGCGTATTGATGATGTGACGCATCTGCGACGCTTTCAGTTTCCTGAAGACGCATCTCCCCTTTCTCATCCTGTTCGTCCAGATAATTATATCGAGATCAATAATTTTTACACCATGACCATCTATGAAAAGGGCGCGGAAGTTATTCGCATGTTTCATACCCTATTGGGCGCGGATAAATATCGCGAGGCAACGGATTTATATTTTAACCGTTTTGATGGCAAGGCCGTAACTTGTGATGATTGGTTTGATTGTATGCAGGCAGTATATGATGGGGATCTATCGCAATTTAAATTGTGGTATTCACAGAGCGGGACGCCTGAGATTACCGCAAAAGGTCATTATAACGCCGGTGAAAAAACATATACGCTTGAGCTAACACAAAATATTCCCGATACGGCAGGGCAAAAGAATAAAGCACCCATGCATATTCCCCTTGCCATTGGTTTGATTGGCGAGAATGGTAAGGATATTATTGACACGCAGGTGCTTGACCTTAAAGAAGCCAAGCAAAGTTTTACGTTTCATAATATTGGATCGAAACCTGTGCCATCCCTTCTTCGTAATTTCTCTGCGCCTGTGAAGTTAAGCTCTGATCTATCCAATGACGATTATCGTTTCTTGATGGTGCATGACAGTGATGGGTTTAACAAATGGGAAGCAGGGCAGAATTTTTACTTGAATGTCATTAACACGATGATTGCGAGCGGATCAAAAGAAGCGCCCGCAGATTTACTTGAAACAATCGGCCTTATTCTCGATCAAGCAAAAGACCCCCATCAAGACAAAGCGCTTTTAGCACGCTCCCTATCCCTGCCTGATTTATCCATTATCGGACAAGGTCATGATGTTGTTGATCCAGATGCCATTTATGCCGCGAGCAAAGCACTAAAAAAGGCAATCAAGTCTACGCATAAAGATAAAATGATTACCATTTATGATGCTTGCAATGATGGCGAAAGCTTTGACGTTTCCCCTCATTCAATGGGGCGGCGGGCATTACGCAATACGCTTTTGGGCTATCTTACCGCAACAAATGGCGAAGGGTGCGCCGCGCGGGCAAAACATCATTATGATACTGCCAACAACATGACTGACCGCATGGCGGCGCTATCATGCCTTGTTGGTAATCACAGTGATGAGCGCGATGAAGTGCTTGCTGATTTTTATGCGCGTTATAAAGAATATCCTTTGGTCATGGATAAATGGTTTAGCGCTCAGGCCTCTGCAACTTGTGATGACATATTTGATCATTTGGCTGCGCTTCGCGTGCATCCAGATTTCAACATAAAAAATCCGAACCGTGTGCGCTCGCTCTTTGGGGCGTTTGCGATGAATAATCCTGTGATGTTTCATGCGAAAGATGGACGTGGCTATGAATTCCTTAAAAATGCAATTATTGAGCTTAATGAGATTAACCCTCAGATCGCGGCGCGGATGGTAACACCGTTTCGTGAGTGGCGTTTTTATACACAAGATAGACAAGACAAGATGCGGGCGGCCTTGCAAGAAATTAAAGACCTCCCTACCCTGTCTGATAATGTCTTTGAACTTGTTACAAAAAGCCTTAACGGATGATGATCTAAACCCATTTGATTTTGATCAACAATTTGCCGCGCCCGTTTGCGGGATTGACGAGGTTGGTCGTGGGCCACTTGTGGGGCCTGTCGTGTCGGCATGTGTTTATATCCCGCCAGAAAATCGTGATGACCCTTTTTGGTTGCAAATTACAGATAGTAAGAAAATTTCTGCTGTTAAACGCGATAAACTTTTTGAGCCTATTAAACAGCTTTGTGTTTTTGGTATAGCCCAAGCCAGCCCGCAAGAGATTGACCATCTTAATATTCATCATGCAACCTTGCTTGCGATGAAACGCGCTTATCAAGATATGATATCAAAAGGTGTTTCAATTGAAACGGCTCTTGTTGATGGAAAATTTCCGCCGAAGCTGCCATGCTCTATACAAACCGTGATCAAGGGAGATAGTTTGTCGCTATCAATTGGCGCGGCTTCTATTATCGCCAAAGTGACCCGCGACCGTCTTATGACCAAGCTTGCCGATGAATATCCTTATTACGCCTGGGAGAAAAATAGTGGTTATGGAACAAAGGCGCATATGGATGGGCTGCAAGAGCATGGGCTGACACCGCATCATCGCCTCTCTTTTGCACCCTGCGCCGCCCTAAAAAATATGCCCCGCGCGCTCATAGTTCCTAAAGCCTTGAAATAGAGTCTAAACTTTAACTTGTTCTCATAACGTTCTGAGTATATTGACTCTTTTTGTATTTTATTGCTTGACGTGGAGTCCCTGATGACTCATGATTCCTTCTGAATTTAAAGGAATTAACAAATGTCGAGTCCAAAAATAAAGAAATCCCCAGAGAATAAAAAAGCTAAAAGTAATGCGCCAATTATAAATGCGATTACAAAGGGGGATTCTATCGAGGTGTTGCAAAACACACCAAAAGGCTCGATTGATATGATCTTTGCTGATCCACCTTATAACCTCCAACTTGGGGGTGATTTACACCGTCCGAATAATACAAAGGTAGATGCGTGCGATGATCATTGGGATCAATTTGACAGTTATGCAGCCTATGATGAGTTTACACGTGGCTGGCTCTCTGCGGCGCGTAACGCCCTTAAAGATGATGGCTCAATCTGGGTAATTGGCTCTTATCATAACATTTTCCGCATGGGTGCGATTCTTCAAGATCTTGGTTTTTGGATACTCAACGACGTGATTTGGCGCAAAACAAACCCTATGCCCAATTTTCGAGGAAAGCGTTTTACAAACGCACATGAAACAATGATTTGGGCGGCAAAATCTGAAAAATCTAAATATACTTTTAATTATGATTCAATGAAGTTCTTAAATGAAGACCTTCAAATGCGCTCGGATTGGTTCATTCCACTCTGTACAGGTGGAGAGCGGCTAAAAGATGAAAATGGCGATAAGGCTCATCCAACACAAAAGCCAGAAGCCCTTCTACACCGCGTTATTCTTGCCTCGACTAAGCCAGGCGATTTGGTTTTAGACCCCTTCTTTGGAACAGGCACTACGGGCGCAGTTGCTAAGAAACTAGGCCGCGACTATATCGGGATTGAACGCGAAGACGAATACATCAAGGTTGCAGAAAAACGCCTTAAGGCGATCCAACCAGGTGCGGAGGACACCGTATCAACATACTCTAAACGGGAACAAATGCGTATTCCGTTTGGGTGGCTCTTAGAACACGGGTATCTCAAGCCCGGCGCAGAGCTTGTTGATTCAAAAGGCCATAAAGCGCAAATTCATGCTGATGGCAGTTTGATGACACTCACAAAAGAAGGCGCGCATCGTGGCTCTATTCATAAAATCGGGGCGACACTTCAAAATGCGCCTTCTTGTAACGGCTGGACATACTGGCATTATCATGACGGTAAGTCGTTAAAGCCCATTGATGATTTACGTCAATCACTCAGAATGAAGATTGAGGGCGGTAAAGCGCCCGTCATTCCTTCAGGTGTAACAGTCCAATAGGCATTTAGGTCAAATTCGAAATGATAGTGCTTTGAATAAAAGCTTTTATGATTTATCATAATTGTTGATATTCCTAACTCCCCTCCTTATAAGGTTGTCATGAACACACTTTTTCAAACTATTACCAATCGTGATATCCAAGGCGATGAGAACAAAATTGTTCATATATCCCCTTCTGCTGCATTAAAAAAATCATCAAAAATTATAATTAAAGATTTAGAACTGATTATGTTTATTGGTGTTTTTGATGCCGAAAAAGAACAAAAGCAAAAAGTAATTGTGAACATTACTCTTGAAGTTGCTCCAAATGAAAATTGGAAAAATGACAGCATTCAAGATGTTGTATCTTATGCCGATATTATTGAGCGTGTTCGTTTTATGGCAGAAAAAGCGCATATACACCTTGTGGAAACCTTTGCAGAACAGATCGTTGAAACGTGCTTTGCGTTTTCAGAAATTATCGGTGTCGTGGTACGCGTTGAAAAACCAGATATCATTCATGATGCCCGCTCAGTTGGTGTAGAGATATCCGTTTCTCGTTAGATTTTTATTGCCCTAAAAAGTTTTCACTGACGGGCGGTTCGCCCTCTTTACGCTCTGGAGCATCGCCTTTAGGACGTTTGCTGACGGTAAAATCTATGCTTTTTAGAAGATTTTTACTGAAACGATCTTCAAAAACATCAATCCCTACAATCTTGCCATAGACAATCGCAAGGCTTGATTTACCGTATGTGCCTTTTTCAATCCCCTGGAAATAGGCGAATTCAACGCGTAGCTGCATATAAACTGGACGCTTGTAGCCTAGCTCACGCTCTTCGTCAGAGAGTTTATAGTCGTCATATTTACGGCGCACGATAAAGGCTTGCGCGAGGTGTTCATCAAGCTCCAAAAGCTCAAATGTAAAGGGTTTGTTTAAAACCAAGATCACATTACGGGGGTAATATTCAATTTCCTTGTTGCGCATATCGCAAATATCTTCGGAAAGAGAGTTTCCACCAATTTCTACACGGCGTAAGTTAAGAATGGCGGTATTATTGACCAGAGGAAAACCATTACGCTCTGTGTCATATCGGCCTAAATCAATGGTAAAACGAAATCTGAATTTATTTGGAAAATCTTCACGCTTCGTTTTGAGCATGTTCTTCGTTGCTTTTACGAGGTCATACCAGAGAAATTCATCAAATTGGAATGATTTATATAGATCACATTCATTGATGAGTAGGAAATTATCGACCGCTTTTTCATTTTCAACGCTTAAGGCGCCGAGCTTCCAGTATAACTTAGAAAAGTTTTGTACAGACCCTTCAACAAACTCCTCTGCAGTAACGCCAGCTTCGATAACAGTTGCCTCAGGGTTGTTATCTTGTGCCATGGGAGATTGTCCATGAAGGACAAAAAGACAAAGACTGAAAGCGAGTATGAATTTTGATATTTTTATAAACATAATCTATTTTAACCTTTTCTAGGTAAAACATTCAAATTAAAGATTAATTACTTATACATCATAAGCTTAACGGCCTTTTTAAACAATGTTGGAAGACCTATTTTATCTAATTCTGACGGTATAATCCAAACATGGCTATTTTCAGGCTTTTGCGTGCTTTTAAGGTGCGCGGTGATGATGTCCAAGTGCAGATCAAAATGCGTAAAGCTGTGTTTAACCTGTAAAGTCGTGTTTTTTGATTCTTTGATTTGGATGGGCGGTTGAGGGTTCATATTTGAATCTGATGCCCATTCAGAGGTGATTAAACCTAACATCCCCCCTAGCATTTGTTTGTCATCACGGCGCTCTAGTAAGATTGCTCCATCGCTTTTACGGGTAATCCAATAAATCTGACCATATTTTTGCGGTTTAGGTTTTTTTGCTTTTTTGGCTGGCAAAGTTTCGGCAATGCCTTGCGCCCGGCCCATACAGCCCTCTTTAAGGGGGCAGAGCATACATTTGGGGGATTTGGGCGTGCAGATTGTTGCGCCTAGATCCATGAGCGCCTGGGCGTAATCACCGCTGCGGCTAGTTTCCCCCCATGCTATCGAGCCAGCCAGTTCTTTGAGGTTTTTTTTGCTATCAGGGAGCGGCTCTATAACGGCGAAATATCGCGCCATAACACGCTCAACATTACCATCGACAACATTGGCAGGCTTATTATAAGCGATTGCCGCGATTGAGTTTGAGGAATATTCGCCTATCCCCGGCAGTTTAATGAGGCTTTCCTGCCTGTCAGGGAATATACCTTTATGCGAAAAGCTAACAATTTGGGCGCATTTGTGAAGGTTGCGTGCGCGGGCATAATAACCAAGTCCAGCCCATTCGTGCATAACATCTTCAATCTCTGCGCGTGCTAAATCATCAATACTTGGCCATTTTTCAATAAAGCGATGAAAATATGGGCCAACAGTTACGACCGTTGTTTGTTGTAACATGACCTCGGAAAGCCAGACGTAATATGGATTTGGCGTTTTTCCTTTTAACGCGCGCCATGGCAATACGCGTCTATGACGGTCGTACCACTCCAGGATATTGTTTCGAAAAACAACTTTTGAATTATTATCCATATTCTTAAACGCGCTCTTGTTGTTTTTTAGATTGGGTGTCATATTCTTTTTATGTGCGCCTTAAAGCTCGTTTCAGATTCAGTGCCGCGTGTGGCCGATAAATTATTCCAGCGCAAATATATAGCGTTGGGAAGAATTGTCACGCATTGGTCTGATATTATGGGCGCCGAACTTGCACAAAAGACTCAGCCCCTTAAAATTCACTATAGAAAAGCGCAGCGTAAAGGGGATAAGCCCCAAGCCACTCTTGAAATTGCTGCATCAAGCGCAAACGCATCACTGCTTATCATGAAAAAAGGCGTTCTTTTGGAAAAGATGAATCATATTTTTGGAGAGGCATGGATTACAGATTTAAAATTTGTGCATATTCCCGCCAATTTGTCTGATAAAGGAAAAAAACGGACTGCCTCTAAAAGCATGGACGCAGGTGAAAAAAAGGCTCTCACTTCTATGCTGGATATGGTAGAAGACATCGAAATCAAAGAGCGTTTGGAGCGTTTTGGACAAGCTTTCTTTAAAAACAAAGACCACAGATAACATTAATTTATAAGAGAAACTAAATGAAAGTAACTGCAATAACCCTTCGTAAGGGTCATGTGATGGAATATAACGGCAAGTTGATGGCTGTATCAAACTATGAAATTATTCAGCCCGGTAAAGGCGCGTCTGTCATTCAGGTTGAGCTTCGCGATATTCGTACAGGCAATAAAGACAATGTTCGTTTTAGAACGCAAGAAACAGTTGATCGTATTCGTCTGGATCAGGCAGATCATCAATTCTTGTTCGTTGAGGGTGAAGAATGTACTTTTATGAACACTGAAACTTATGAGCAGATTTCCGTCCCTACAGAAGTAATTGGCGATAGCGCCGTTTTCTTACAAGACGGAATGGTTGTTTCTATTGAATCATTTGAAGGCGAGGCCTTGGGCGTTCAACTGCCAGATCATGTTATTTTAGAGGTTGCAGAAGCAGAGCCAGTGATAAAGGGGCAAACAGCAACCACATCCTATAAGCCTGCTATTATGGATAACGGTGCTCGTGTTATGGTACCTCCGCATATTGATGTTGGAACGCGTATTGTCGTGAGAACCGAAGATTCATCTTATGTTGAGCGCGCAAAAGATTAATCACTAAGTACTCATTAAAATAAATCGTAAATAAGGAATAAGAATATGGCGGCACAGTCCCCTATTATGAATGTCATGATTAAAGCAGCAGAAAAAGCGGCCCGTTCGCTCCTTCGTGACTTTGGTGAGGTTGAACAGCTTCAGGTGTCGCGAAAAGGCCCTGCTGACTTTGTGACGGCGGCTGATAAACGCGCCGAAGAAATAATTTTTGAAGAGCTAAAACGTGCCCGCCCTTCTTATTCCTTTCTCATGGAGGAAAGCGGCGAAGTTAAAGGCGAAGATCCTGATTATAAATGGATCATTGATCCCCTTGATGGCACGCATAACTTTATGCATGGTTTGCCCCACTGGTGTATTTCTATTGCTCTCGAAGTAAAAGGCCGTATGGAGGCCGCCGTTGTTTATGATCCCCTTAAAGATGAAGTGTTCCGTGCAGAGCGCTCTGGCGGAGCATTTATGCGCCATAAGCGCCTTCGTGTATCAAGCCGTGATAATTTTGAAACAGCCTTTATTGCTTTTGGGTCTTCAATGGATAAAACAAATTCGACGCAGTATGCGAATGAGTTAACAAAAGTGGCAAGCTTTACCCCTAATTTGCGGCGCTTTGGCGCGGCGGCGCTTGATTTGTCTTATGTCGCAGCTGGCCGTATTGATGGATATTGGGAGCGTGGTCTCCATCCGTGGGATGCGGCGGCAGGAACATTGATATTAAAAGAGGCTGGTGGTTTCTTTTCGAGTATTGATAACGATGACAACGCCGTTTATTCTCGTAATATTGTATCAGGAAATGATGCGATTTATCGTGATTTGAAAAAAGCGCTCCAAACCATTTAATTGAAGCCATAAGGAATTTAAAGCATGTGTTTCAAAAGAGTGATGACAGTTTGTACTGCTCTTTTTTGCATATGTCCTTTTGGCTTGCCCGCCATGGCGCAAAATACTTCTGAAAACAAATTGGAAGGCTATGTCCCGCCCCCTCTATTTGGCGCGCCGCGCTCTCCTGATAAGCCGTCGCCCTCATCGTCACAGAGCGAAATTAATATTCCGATAGACGCCCCTCGTATATCAAAAGATATCTTGGAGGAAAAAAGACCTGTTCCTTTTCCGTCGCGCCGCCCAAATGCGCCTGTGTCAAAACAGGTCACACCTGAAATAGAGACGCTACCAGAGATTATGCCAAAACCAGTCTCAGAGCCACCTGTAAAAGCAGTGTTGCCTGAAACTGCGCACCAATCTACACCCTCACAAGGCGTTGTTAAAGGCCCAAAAACAATGCCCGCTATAAAGGCTGATGCTGTCGCTGCTGAGGCGATTGATGGGGATATTGACGATTCACCTACAAACATGATGGAGCGTGTTCAAAAACAAGACCCACCTAAAATTGACATGGCAGAGCCTAGCAAGTCTTTACCTCATTATCCTGCACTTGATCTGACAAAACCTCATATCATAATATTTGAGCCGCAGACATTTGACCTTAATGCAGAACAAGTTGATATTATCCATAATGTTGTTTTACCAGCATTGCAGGATAATGACCTTAAGCTGAATATTATATCTTATGCCAGCCCTGCTGGTGATGGTTTTAGCAGTGATAGGCGTTTATCATTATCGCGGGCTTTGGCTGTGCGCGGCGCTCTGATTGAAAAAGGCTTTGATCCGTCTAAAATGAATGTACGTGCCATGGGCGCAGAAACAACCAAGCAACCCTATGACCGTATTGAGCTTGAATTTGTGCCCCGTTAAATGATTTACAATTGCAATGTGGATAAAGCTTGCGGTTTATATTGCTATCATTGACTTAACGCAGTGAATTACGGCACTTTATGCTAGATTTTCGAAACTATTTAGTTTAATTATGTTTAATCCATTCGGCTTATGACAATAATTTTGTATATATGCCACAGGAAAAGGTGAAAAAAGTGAACGCAAAAACATTAACAATCGTCATTCTGGTTCTCGTTGTTTTGGGGCTAGGTTTTTTTGGATATAAATCTGCCGATATGGGCGGCTCTAAGATGGAGGCAGAAACATCTGCTGCACTCGATGAAGGCAACGTTGAGGGAGCGATTGAACAAGGCGCGATGAGCATACCAGAAGAAGATGCCCACGCTGGTCATGACCATTCTGCTCAGAATGCGAGCAATGATGATGGTGTGAATGTTCTCAAAAACTTAAAAACACCATCGCCGCTAACGATTCAGCCTATTTTGGGCACACGTGCAGTGGGTGATCCGAATGCCCCTGTGAAAATAACGGAGCTATTTTCTCTGACATGCGGTCATTGTGCTGAATTTCATAATAATACCTACCCAAGTATCAAGTCTGAATATGTTGACACAGGTAAGGTATATTATGTTTATCAAGAATTTCCTCTCAACAAGCCAGCCCTTGATGCGAGCATGATTGCGCGTTGTCTTCCTAGTGAGCGTTATGCAGGATTTATTGATTTACTCTTTAAAAATCAAGAGGCATGGGCTTTAGTGGATGATTACAAATCAGCCTTGCGCCAAAATGCTAAACTCGCAGGTATGAGCGATCAAGAATTTGATGCTTGCCTGGAAAATAAAGAGTTACAAGAAGCTTTTGCCCAAACAATTCAAGATGCTTCTATCAAATGGCAGGTCAAATCAACACCAACTATTGCTTTTAATGATGGTGAATTCACTGTTTCCGGGGCGCAGAAGTTCCCCGCGATGAAAAATGCAATTGATCAGTTTTTATCACGCGCACAAGCCATGAGTGCCATTAAGGATCCGACCGAGGCATCATCATCTGCTTCAAATGAGGATGTTATTGATGCGGCTGAAAATGTGCTTGATACCTCCGCCGATGCTATGCAAAACGCAGTTGAAGCTGTTCAAGATGATGTTGCCGAGCCTGTGGCAGATAAAATCGAAGAGCAGACGAAAACAACCATAGATAATATTGCTGAATAATTTGGACGTTTAAAGAGTATGACTGTGTAACACTGAACTAAAGAATAGCCATTTATGATCCAATTTAAACAACTTCGCCTGAGCGGCTTTAAATCATTCGTCGACAAAACCAGTCTCGATATCGAGCCTGGTTTAACAGGGATTGTTGGCCCGAATGGTTGCGGAAAGTCGAATTTAGTCGAGGCGCTGCGTTGGATTATGGGTGAGACGTCTTCTAAAAAGATGCGTGGCAGCGGGTCAATGGAAGACGTTATTTTTAATGGGACAGGAACGCGCCCTTCTCGTAATTTTGCTGAAGTATCGCTTTTGTTAGATAATTCGGATCGCTCTGCCCCACCTGCTTATAATGGGTCGGATGAAATTGAAATAACCCGAAAAATTGAAAAAGATAAAGGCTCTCTCTATAAGATTAATGGTAAAACGCACCGTGCGCGCGATGTCCAGATGCTCTTTGCTGATACGGTGACAGGCGCTAACTCTCCTGCCTTGGTCTCCCAAGGGCGTGTGACCCAGATGATTAACGCCAAGCCCCAAGAGCGCCGCTTGGTCTTAGAAGAATCAGCGGGTGTTTCTGGCCTTTACGTGCGCCGTCACGAGGCAGAGCTTCGTTTACGCGCCGCCGATAACAACTTGCAACGTCTTGAAGATTTAGTTGGCAGTATGGAAGGCCGACTTGGGGCGCTTAAAAAACAGGCGCGTCAGGCCGTTAAATATAAAGAACTTAATGCAAAGATCAAAGATCTGGAGTTGTCGATTGCTTATCTTGAATGGCGTCAACTTTGCCATAAAATTGATCAAGCCAAATCAAAATTTGGTGAAGCAGAAACAATTGTGGCTGAACGTATGGTCACTGTCACACAGCTGACAAAAACACAAAATGTTCAGGCAGAAGAGCTTCCCGCTTTGCGTAAAAAAGAGGCAGAAAGCGCTGCGGCTTTGCAAGCTCAGCGCCTTACTCTTCAACGTATTGAAGATCAAGAGCGCGCACTGGATGCCCAAATTAAAGAGGCGCGCGACCAGCTGGCGCGTTTAAAAGAAGATCGCGACCACGAAAGCCAGAGTTTAGCAGAAAATTCGGCCACGCAAGAGCGCCTGAAGTTAGAAGAAGAAAAGCTTCAAAATTTTGAAGGTAATGAGGCTGATCTTATTGCTGATAAAATAGCCATTACTGAAAAACTTGAAGCGCAAGTATCCGAGCTTGAAAAAGAATATCAAGCTTATATGGAAAAAGCGGCAGAAACCCGCGCCACACGCCAAACGCTTGAGCGCCAGATATCTTCAGATCAAAGCCGCCTTTTAGTCACACAAGAGCGCAAAGAAAAGCTGACCGAAGATTTGGAGCGTGCCAAAGCACAATTCCAAAATGATGACACGCACAATACTTTAAAAGAAGAAATTGTTGCCCTTGAAAAAGAGGTGATAGTCCTTCGTGATAAAATTGAAGCATCGGAAGCGGCGTTATCCAGCGCGCAAGAAAGCTTGGAATCCGCGCGCGACGCACTTCGTACTTCGGAGCAATCAAAATCCGAGATTGCTACTGAAATCAAGACATTACAAACTGTTCTTAATTCTTCAACTGAAGAAGAATTTCGCCCAGTTTTAAATGACATCGTTCCAGATAAAGGGTTTGAGACGGCTCTTTCGCGCGCTCTTGGCGATACTTTAATGGCGTCCACCGATAATGATGCGCCGATTGTATGGCATGCGCGGGCGTTTGACCCTTCACAATTCCCTGCTCTACCAAGCGGGGCAAAGGCGTTAGAGCCTCATATTAAAGCGCCGACACATTTAAAAGCGGCGCTTAGCCTTATTGGCGTTGTTGACAATGATATGCAAGGGTCAGAGATGGCTGCGACATTAAAACCGGGGCAATCTATTGTATCTCTAGAAGGTGCTTATTGGCGTTGGGATGGCCTGCATATCAAGGCTTCTGCAGCGGATAGACACGCGCAGCATCTTCAACAGATTAATCGCCTTAAAGAATTAGAAGCGAGATTACCAGCACAGCAAGCCGCTTTTGAGCGCGCCAAAACTGCATTAGAGTCTGCGCAAGCCCATAAAGTGCAAACGCAAGCCATTGTTGATGAGGTTTTACGCGATACGCGCTCTAAAGAGCTATCTTTGTCTGATAAACAATCAGAGATCAGCCGTTTGACAGAGCAGCGTTCTGGCCTTTTTGCCCAAATGGCAAAATTTGAAGAAGCGTTGAGCAATGCTAATAACGATATTGAGGAATTACAGGCGTCTTTAGAATCAAACCAAAAAGCGCTTGAAGAATATGATGAGGGCACAAATGCAGATCAGGCGGAGCAAGTTGAAAAAGTTCGCTTAAAACTTGCCGAAGTGCGCGATAATCATCGTGAAACAGTGCGCGAGCTTGATATGATTCAACAAGAGCAAAGCCGCCGTAAGGCTCGCTTGCATGCGATTGCCGACGAGAGTGTAAGCCTTAAAAACCGTATTATCCGCTCACGTGAACGCCTTAAAGAGATTGAAGAGCGCGATGTGACATTGACTGAAAAACTGAAAACGCTCGAAAGTGCTCCCAAAACTATGGGGTCAGAGCGTGAAGAAATGATGAGCCGCATCGCGGAGCTTGAGGCATCGCGCAATAATGATGCCGACCGGCTGCAAAAAGTTGAAAACGAGCTAGCGGATACGAATCGCGCCCTAAAAGAGGCCGAGCAGACTCTTTCAAGCGCCCGTGAAGCCCGAGCAGCGGCGCAAGCGACAGCTTCTGCTGGACAAGAACAGCTCGATGAAATCGTTTCTAATATATATGAAAAATTTGAGATGGAGCCAAAAGCGCTTATCGCTGAAACAACACTCAAAATTAATCAAGAGGAAGAACTTCCGCAAATTGAACCGTTAAAAGTGGACCGTGAGAAATATTCTCGTCAGCGCGACCAAATTGGCCCTGTTAACCTGCGCGCTGAAACCGAAGCAGATGAGCTTGAAAAAGAAGTTGGTGGGATGCTGACTGAACGGGACGACCTTGTGCAAGCTATTGCAGAGCTGCGCGAAGGGATTGAAAAACTTAATACTGAAGCGCGAGAGCGTTTAACAGCGGCCTTTGATCAAGTGAATGGTCACTTCCAACGTCTCTTCCTTAAGCTTTTTGGAGGAGGGTCGGCGCATTTGGCCTTGGTTGAATCCGATGATCCGCTTAATTCTGGCCTTGAAATCTTTGCTCAGCCCCCAGGTAAATCATTACAGTCACTTTCTTTATTGTCGGGCGGTGAACAAACATTGGCCTCTATCGCGCTGATTTTCGGTATGTTTTTAACAAACCCGTCTCCAATTTGCGTGCTCGATGAGATTGACGCGCCGCTTGATGATGCGAACGTGGACCGCGTTTGTAATCTTCTTGATGATATTGCCGCGCGCGGTGAAACACGTTTTCTTATTATTACGCACCACCGTCTCACAATGGCGCGGATGGATCGTTTATATGGCGTAACAATGGCTGAACGCGGTGTGTCACAGCTTGTTTCTGTTGACCTAAATCAACAAATGGACTTCCTTGAAGCGGCAGAATAGCCAAAAGAAAAGCATTTATTATGCAATCAAATTCAGACGATGAAAAATTAGACGACCTTGAAGAACGCCTTAAGGTTGCGCGTCAAGAATATGAGGATGATTACAATCCAAAACCCGCCGATAATTCGCATAGTGAAGGAGCCAGTATTGCGTATGAATTTCTGTCTTATGTCATTGCAGGTGGATTGTTAGGGTATGGTGTTGATTACTTTTTTGATACCAGCCCATGGGGCATGATGGTTTTTGTCACATTTGGCTTTGTCGGCGCAGTAAAACGGGCAAATGCACGCACAAAGGCACAGTATGAAAAAGATGATCAAATAAGTGAGAAATAATTACGCTTTTGGCATTGCATTACGGGGTAAAATTCGTTAGAAAACCCATAATTATTTAAGAGATTAATAAATTAGAGATTTGAACCGTGGCAAACCCAATTAAGCAATTTGTTATCGAACGTATGCACGATGAGCCCTTAATGATTGCGGGTTTTGACGTTTCTTTTACGAATTCTGCACTTTTCATGGTCATTGCTCTCGTTGTTTCTACAGCCTTTTTCACTCTCGCAACACGTAAGAAAACAATGGTTCCTAATCGTCTGCAAATGACGGCTGAAGTGACTTATATGTTTATTGCCAATATGGTGCGCGATACGATTGGGCCAAAAGGTGCAAAATACTTTCCGTTTGTCTTTACCATGTTTATTTTTGTTTTGATGGGTAATGTTTTAGGGCTTGTCCCCTATTCTTTCACCTATACCAGTCACTTGGCAGTTACAGGTGGATTGGCGCTTATGGTATTTTTTATGGTGATACTTTTTGGTCTGTTTACGCATCGCTTTAAGTTTTTCAGTTTGTTTGCCCCCGCTGGTGCGCCGTGGTTCATCTATCCTATTCTAGTACCTATTGAACTAATATCATTTTTCGTTCGTCCATTAACTCTTTCCGTTCGTTTATTTGCCAATATGATGGCAGGACATATTATTCTTAAAGTTGTTGCGAGCTTTGCTATTGCAGCGGCAAGTGTTGGTGGTGGTTACGTCCTTTTAAGTGTTTTCCCAGTGATGGTTAACTTCTTAATGATCACTTTTGAATTTTTGGTGGCTGCAATTCAGGCTTATGTTTTCGCAATTTTGACATGCGTATACTTGAAAGACTCTGTAGAGCTTCATCATTAAACGAAACAAGTTTTAACTATTTAATATAACTGAAGTAAGAAAAGGAAAAATAAAATGGAATTAGATGCTATGACAATGTTGGCAGGAGCGATTGTTGCTCTTCCCGCTCTTGGCGCCGCTATCGGTTTGGGTCTTTACACAGCAGCTTACGCAAATGGTGTTGCACGTAACCCAGAAGCAAAAAAACAACTTGATGAGAAATTCTTCATCGTTTTGGCGTTTATTGAAGCGCTTGGTATTATTCCAATCGGTATTGGCGCGGCCCTTCTCTTTGGTTAAGCCTGATTAGGAACGGTTATATTATGTTGAATAAAGTCAAACTGATGCTGAAAAAACAAAGTCTAAAATTGGGAGCTTTTTTTGTAGCCTCCAGCAGCTTTGTTTCCCCATCATTCGCGGCAGGTGAAAAACACGCCGAGGTTGAAGGATTGCCACAGCTTGATTTTGCAACATACACGCAACAAATATTTTGGATGCTTATTGTATTTGCTTTCCTTTATATTGTGTTCGCCCGTAAAACTTTGCCCGATATTTCTGGCGTGATCCAAAATCGTAAAAATCACATTGATTCTGATTTGGACACGGCAGAAAAGTTAACGCAAGAGGCAGATTCCGTTCACAATACCTATCAAACTAGTCTAACAAGCTCACAAGAAAAAGCGCAAGCTGAAATCCAAAGAGTTGAGGCGGAGATGAAAGCAAAAGCAGAAAAAGCCGCTCATGATTTTCGCCTTCGTTCAGAGGCAGAGGTTCAAAAAGCTGAAGCCAATATCTTGAAAGCCCAAAAAACGGCTATGAATGATATGAATATGATCGCCGCCGAAGCGGCAAGTGCGGCAGTAGCAAAAATTATTGGCGGACAATCTGACGTAAATGCGGCCCGCTCGATAATAGAGAGCCTTAATAGCAAAGCAAAGGCGGCATAAAAATGTCTGATTCTGATATTACTGATACAACAGCCGAAACTATCCCAGAAACAACTGAGGGCGTTCAAATACTTATGGATGAAATAGGCGTTCAGGTAGTAGAATACACTGAAAAGGCCTCATTTATTCAAGGCTTACTTCAAGATTCAAGTTTTTGGGTTGGTGTCTCTTTCGTTCTGTTTCTTATCGTTGCCTATAAATTAGGGGCAAAAGTGATTGTGGGCGGCCTTGATAATAAAATTCAAGAAATTAAAGACGAGATTGATAATGCCGAGCGTCTTCGCGTTGAAGCACAAGAGCTTCTTGCACAATATCAACGTAAGCAGCGTGATGCAGAAAAAGAAGCAGAAGAAATTGTTGCTAGTGCTCAAAAACAGGCCAAAGAAATGCAAAAATCAATGCAATTAGAGCTTGATGAATTGATGGCGCGACGTGAAACGCAGGTTAGTGATCGTTTGAAACGCCTTGAAGATAGCGCTATTTCCAAGATTAAAAACGAAGCGGCAACTGTTGCTATGGCTGCTACCACCGAAATGATTATTCAGGCCATGGATGCAAAAACACAAAAAACTATGTTGGATGATTCCATCAAAACTGTTTCTAATAAATTAAATTAATAAAATCTCTGGGCGGCTCATATTTTGCGGCTTACACTGCTTATCCTAATATTATAGGATGTTTTATGACCATTGCCGCTGCCCATACTCAAAAACTAAATATAATCCAAACTCTGGGGCGTGAGGCTAAAAAGGCCGCCTTTATTTTGGGGCAAGCTCCTGCAAGTCAAATTAATGCGGTACTCAAAACCCTCGCGGTGCTTATTCAATCTAACGGTGATGATGTCATAAAGGCTAACCAAAAAGATGTTTTGGCAGCCAAAGAAAAAAGTCTTTCGGCGTCTATGATTGATCGCCTTGTTTTAAATACAGACCGCCTTAATGCGATTGCCTCAAGTGTTTTGTTGATAAAAGATTTGCCTGATCCTGTTGGGCGTGTTTTATCGACCACGACGCGCCCTAATGGTCTTGAAATTCATAAGGTTGCCGTACCAATTGGCGTACTTGGGATGATCTATGAATCACGCCCTAATGTTACAATAGATGCGGCGGCGCTTTGCCTTAAATCTCATAATGCCGTAATCTTACGCGGTGGTTCGGAAAGCTTTCATTCTTCACAAATACTTCATAGTATTGTGCAACAGGCATTGAGAGAGAACGACTTGCCCCAAGCCTGCGTTCAAATAGTACCAAGTACTGATCGTGCCCTGGTCAGTGAAATGCTAGCCGCCAATGATGTGATTGATGTGATGATCCCTCGTGGTGGTAAAGGGTTAACAAGCCTTGTGATGGAGCAAGCAAAAATGCCAGTCTTTGCCCATTTGGATGGAAACTGTCATATCTATGTTCATGCCTCTGCTAATCAGAATATTGCTTTAGACATAATCAAAAATGCAAAACTAAGGCGTACAGGAATATGCGGCGCTGCAGAATCCCTGCTTTTGGATAGCGCCCTGACAGACACCAAAGTAAAAGAGATTGCCTCTATGCTTTTGAATGAAGGTTGCATAATTGTTGGAGATGACCGTGTACAAGCTCTTGATGATCGTATCATGCCTGCGACAGATGATGATTGGTCGATGGAATATCTGGACAAGAAAATAAGCGCGAAATTTATATCTGATGTTCAAGATGCTGTGACACATATTAATGCCTTTGGCTCGCATCATACAGATTGCATTTTATCAGAGGATGAGAAGGCTGTTTCTTATTTCCTGAATAATGTTGATAGCGCAATTGTCATGCATAATGCCTCAACGCAGTTTGCTGATGGTGGTGAGTTTGGTTTTGGCGCAGAAATTGGTATTGGTACAGGTAAGCTTCATGCACGCGGTCCTGTAGGTTTAGAACAGCTTACGACATTTAAATATCATGTCCTTGGCACAGGTCAGGTTAGAGGATAATTAATGGGCTTTATATACCCCACCTCAATATTTACCCCGCCGACGTTACGTGATGCCGAACGATGGCAAAATTGTCGTGTTGGGTTACTTGGCGGCTCATTCAATCCGCCGCATGCAGGGCATTTGCATATAGCGCGTCTGGCTAAGGCAAAATTTGGGTTGGATTTTGTGTGGTGGATCGTCACACCGCAAAACCCGCTTAAGCAAAACACAGGGGGGTATGATCGCCGCTATGCACAGGTCAAAGACATGATTGCCCCCTACCCGCGCCAGCTTGTGACGCATTTAGAGCGCGATTTGAAAACGCAGTACACCTATCAGACTGTTATGGGTTTAAGAGAAAGTTTCCCAAAAACAGATTTCTTGTGGATTTGTGGAATGGATAATGCCCTAATTTTTCACAAATGGGATCAATGGCAGGCTTTGCTCGAAACAATGCCTATTACTTTTATTGCAAGACCGCCAGCCGAGAATTTGGTTAGAAACTGCCCGCTTCGGCTTTATAACCACCCACAGTACTATAGGGCATATGGACGTAAAACGGACTTAAAAAGCCCTGGCATTTACTGGTTACAGGGAACAAAAATGCTCGATATTTCCTCAACAAAAATTAGAAATAGTAAATAATATCAGTTATTTAATAGATTTATCTAATCTAATATTAAAACGCATTGTTTCATATTAGTTGTGAAAATCTCGAATCCGCGCTAAAATGGTTTTATGAGCATAGTATTCTTACACTTAGAAAACTATTACAATTTGGATAACAAAGAGGGTTCGTGCCGATAAATTATTGTGCATCATCATCTTTTTTGCCCCACTCCCCGACATTTTCGGATTTTGTACGGTTGAGCTTTTTAAGCACAAACGATACTGTTGCTCGCATAGTTATCAAAATTATCAAACTCAAAAAAGGAGGTACTTATTCTCACTACCACATTCAAAACGCCACTTGATGTAGTGGCATTAAAGGATCTTATCGTTCAGTCACTCGACGAGGATAAGGCATTGGACATTGAAGTAATCACTTTAGATGAGCAAGTAGGTTTAGCAGACTATATTGTTGTAGCTTCAGGGACATCATCAACACAAGTCGCCCGTTTGGGTGAAAAGATCAAAGAACGCTTACACGGACGTGGCATTCCTGAAGTGCGCATAGATGGCGCCTCTCAAGGAAACTGGGTGATTGTTGATGCGGGTGATGTCATTGTCCATTTATTTAGACCAGAAGTGCGTGAGTTTTATAACATTGAAAAAATGTGGACTGTTGCGGCGCAAACCGCCCCATCAGATTACCAACACGCTTCATAAAGTCTAACACGGCCCAAAACGGCTGTGCTTATATACGAGAATTGATTGCGATTTGTTCCAGATCAGGCAATGATAGCACTTATGAGCGCTATTACACTTATTGCTGTCGGGAAAAACAAAAACGCCTCCCCTTTTTATGATCTGTGGAATCAATACGCCAAACGCCTTTCTACCAAGATTATTCTACATGAAATTGAGGCGCGTAATACCGCGCTTGAACAAGAAAAAATTATAGAAAAAATAAATCCATCTCACCCACTTATATGCCTTGATGAAAAAGGTAAAACCTATTCCAGCTTAGAATTTGCAAAAAAGATTGAGGGCTTTCAGCTTGAGGGCCACTCTCATATTCAATTTATAATTGGCGGTGCGGATGGTTTAAACAGCGAAATCCGTCAAAAAGCAAATTTGATCATGAGCTTTGGTGCGCAAACATGGCCGCATATGATGGTGCGTGTTATGCTGATTGAACAAATATACCGCGCACAGCAAATTCTTTCTGGTCATCCTTATCACAGGGAATAAAATGTATTTATGACTCGTTTCGCTGCTCTCACTCTATTGTTTTTTGTGCTTATGCCTATTCATGGGCGTGCAGAGTCCCCATTGCCCCCATCTCATCCGACAAAGGAGTTGGAGCAAAGGCAGGAGCAAGTTAAAAAGCGCGAGGCTGAACTCAAAAGAAAAATGAAAACGATTCAATCTGAGCTAGATACAACCAAATCCAACATGGTTTTTCTGGGTGCGAAGATGAAGGAAAATGAAAATAAGCTGATTGCCCTTGATCATGAAATTGAAAAAAAGAAGAAAGAGCAGCTCACAATCGAAGTGAGGCTCCAAGAAGATCGCGGAACGATTTCAAATCTTATTTTAGCGATGGAGCGTATGAAGCGTATTCCGCCACAAGCTCTACTCGCCAAACCAGGCTCGCCGCTAAAAACTGCGCAAAGTGCGATGCTCTTGGAGAGCATGTTGCCGTCTATTTATGAGCGCGCAGGGCAGCTTAAAACAGATCACGAAGATTTGGCCCACATCATTCAGGAATTGGAAGATAGAGAAGTTCAAGTTGTAGCGACCAGTCAAGATTTGCAGGCACAGCAGAACAAACTCTCTTCATTAATGAAAACGCGCCAAACTTTATATTCTCAAACCTCACAGGACTATAAGCGCCAAACTGAGGAGATTAAAATCATCTCCGCGCAGGCCAAAACGCTTAAGGATCTCATGATCCGTATTGAGAAGAAACAAGAACAAATCCGCGTGAGTGAACTTAAAAAAGCGCAAGAGGCACAGAATAGAGCAAAAACACAAGACGTAAGCTTCGTACAAAAATCACTTCCCAAATCACCCATGCCTAAAGCTGGATCGGCGCAATTACCAGCCGCAGGTTTAATAAAAACTAATTTTGGGCACATAGATGATATTGGCGCGCAAAGCGAAGGTATCACTATCCAGAGCCGACCGCGTGCCACCGTGGTTGCCCCTATGGGAGGCATTGTTGAATATGTTGGCCCTTTTCGAAATTACGGAAATATAATTTTGATTAAACATGCCGATAATTACATGAGCCTTGTTGCGAAGCTGGGGGAGATTGATATGGCAGTGGGTCAAGCGGTTGCACCTGGCGAACCGATTGGGAAAACAGTAAAAAATAACAATGACGCAGGCGAAACAACTCTATATTATGAGCTTCGTCATAAAGGGAATCCTGTGAACCCTTCTAAAAAAATTGCAGGTTTGAAATAATTTAATATTTTATGCCCAACGATAAGGAATATCCATGCCCTCTCAAATTACGCTCCGCCTTTTTGGAACACTGATCATATTTCTTATGGGCTTGTCGGGGTATGCCTATGCACAGGCGCAGGTTGAGGAAAGTGAAGAGCGCACCGTGAACCGCTCGGTTGAGGACCAAACCCGCGAAACTTATCGCCAGCTTAATTTGCTTGGTGATATTTTCGAGCGCGTGCGAGGACAATATGTTGAAGAAGTAACAGATGAACAACTCGTCAAAAATGCAATTAATGGCATGCTGACTAATCTTGATCCGCATTCTTCTTACTTAGATGAAAAAGATTTTGATGATATGCGTGTCAATACTCGCGGTGAATTTGGCGGCCTTGGTATTGAGGTTGGTATGGAAAATGGTTTTGTCAAAGTGGTATCCCCTATTGATGAAACGCCTGCCTATCGTGCTGGTATGCAAGCAGGTGATTTTATTACGCACATTGATGAAGAACCTGTCATGGGCCTTACATTATCTGAAGCCGTTGATAAAATGCGCGGTAAAGTGGGTGAGCCTATTTTGCTGACGGTTGTTCGCGAAGGTGAAGAAGAGCCATTTGATGTTAAAATCATTCGTGATGTGATCAAAATCCGCTCTGTTCGTAACCGTGTTGAGCAAGATGATATTGGGTATGTGCGTATTACAACATTCAATCAAAACACGATGACAGGTGTTGAGGCGGCCATCGCAGAAATTAAAAAAGAAGTGAAAGAGCCTATTGGTTATGTGATTGATCTTCGCAATAACCCGGGCGGTCTGCTCGATCAGGCGATTGCCGTTTCGGATGCTTTTTTGGATAAAGGCGAGATTGTGTCAACGCGTGGTCGTCTAGAAAGCGACACAAAACGTGATAATGCGACTTTAGGTGACTTAACAGACGGCAAGCCTATTATTGTTCTTATTAATGGTGGCTCTGCCTCAGCATCTGAAATTGTAGCTGGCGCACTTCAAGACCATCGCCGCGCGATTTTACTTGGTACGCAAAGTTTTGGTAAAGGGTCTGTTCAAACAGTAATCCCTATCCCGGGTCATGGTGCGATACGCCTCACAACTGCGCGTTATTACACACCATCTGGCCGCTCTATTCAGGCGGAAGGAATTATACCTGACATAATTGTTGAGCCTGCTAAAATTGAAAAAATTGAGCAAACGAGACACACAAGTGAAAATGATCTGAAGGGCGCGCTTGATCAAAAAGAGAAAAAGCAAAAAACGAATTTAGAGGATGATGCCCAGGAAGAAGAAAAGCCAGTCGACTATCAATTGAGCCGAGCGATTGATTTGCTAAGAGGTATGACGCTTTATGAAGATCGTTTTTTAGAAAATATGCGCCAAAGTGCAAACGATAATAAGAAAAAATGAACTAGAGGTTATGGCTGATTTTCGTGCAGTTTTGGATGATGAGGTTGGTAAGGCTGTTGATGACAGCATCAAGAAAACCCGTGTTACAAAACCAAAGCGAAGCCTGACTTTATCTAAATTTTTTGCTTTTGGCTTATTTGCAAAATTAAGTTTTTTATTACTTTTTTTAATCGCCGCTATTGCAGGATGGGCGATGTATATGAATGGGCAAACTAATAAGGCTCTTCAAGATCGCCTTGCGTCAAAAACGGTCTTAATTGAAAAAGCAGGAGGTCAAACATACCGAATTTCTGATGTTGTTGAACCGCCCCCTGCCCTTGACAGTTTCACGCCCGATTTAATTAAAGATGGTGTTGATGTTGAAACATTAGATGTTATTTCTGATGAGCCATCAGGGGATCAAGCGTCTGTGCAAACGGATAATCTTGAAACGGTAAAGACGCCAATTGTGACTTTGACATCAGGGGCTCTTGCGGCTGCGCCGATTCCTGATTTATTTGAAAGTACACCTGAAGGGATTATTCCAAAAGCGAGGCTCTCTGACGGTTTGACACCATTTCAGGCTTATAAAAAGCCATTTGTTTCTTCTTCTAATAAGCCTGTTATTGCCTTTGTTGCGGTTAATGTGGGTATGTCGCGTAAACGTACTGAAGAAATGATTAACGATTTACCCTCAATGGTCTCGCTTGCTTTTTCACCTTATGCGCCTGATATTAAACTACTATCTGATGCGGCGCGCTCTGCTGGTCATGAAACATGGTTGATGCTCCCTATAGAAAACGAGGGCTATCCGTTAAACGATCCTGGCCCAAATACAATGCTCATTAATGCGAGCATAGAGCAAAATCAGGCTCGTTTATTATCAACGATGGGGAGCGCTGTGGGCTATGTCGGTCTTGTATCATGGCCTAATCATATTTTTCGCGAAAAAGATGTTGATACCAGCCCCTCTGTGCAGCAAATATTTGGTCGTGGTTTAGCTATACTGGATAGTGCAACCGCGAGCGATAGGGATTTTGGCCAACGCATCGCTTATAATAATGAGTTCCCTTTCGTTAAAAATAATTTCTGGATAGATGAGAATTTAACCGCCGACCAAATCAAACGTGAAATGATCCGTATTTCTGATTATGCCAGAGCATCCGATCGAGCCGTAGTTTTATTCTACCCCTACCCTAAAGCAATCAAAGCCGTGAAGGAATGGGTTAATTCCCCCGCCGCGGTAGGGTTTGAACTTGCGCCAGCATCCTATCTTGCGGTTTATAAAGATGAATAAAGTTGTTCCTGAACCTAAAGCTTTATATCGCCCGAATGTCGGTATTGCCCTTTATAATAGTGCAGGAAAAGTGTTCGTCGGTGAGCGTATAGATACGCCCGGCGCATGGCAAATGCCCCAAGGTGGTATCGATGTTGGCGAAGATATTGTGGTGGCGGCGCTTCGTGAATTAAAAGAAGAAACGGGAACTGATAAGGCGGAACTTATTTATATTCATCCCGACCCTATCCGTTATGATCTTCCCAAAGCGGTCTATGATAAATTTAAAACAATCTGGGATGTTCCGTATATCGGTCAGGAACAAACATGGGTTGCCATGCGTTTTACAGGACAAGATTCCGATATAGATATTGCCGCCGATAAAGAGCCTGAATTCACAGATTGGAAATGGGTGGATATACACGAAACAATTGACATTATCGTGCCGTTTAAAAAAGACGTTTACCAACAAGTGATAAACGCCTTTTTGCATATTTCTTAAATATATAAATATCTATTATGGATTAATTGGGCTCCATGCGGGATCTGACCCATCACGCGGAGTTTTCAATATACGTTCATTATATCCCGTTAAATCAACAGTATAAAGTTGCGACGATTGATCTTTACCGCCATTTGTCTTGCGCTCTTTAAAATACGTTAAGACGCGACCATTGGGTGACCAGCTAGGGCCTTCAACGTGATGGGCTTTTGTTATCAGCCGCTCACCTTGCCCATCGGGGCGAATAACACCAATGTAAAAACTACCACCTACCATTTTAGTGAAGGCAATTAAATCTCCACGCGGCGACCAAACAGGGTTTGCGTAACGCCCTTTTCCAAAAGTGATGCGCTTCACATCGCCGCCTGATGGTGTCATTGTATAAAGCTGCTGTGAACCACCACGGTCTGACTCAAACACTATTCTGCTTCCATCAGGGGCATATGACGGCGCTGTATCAATTCCGGGGTTTGTTGTGATCTGGCGTGACTGACGACTGCGTAAATCCAGCTCATGAATATCTGTATTGCCGTTTTTGGATAAGCTCATAATCACCTTATTACCATCAGGTGTAAAACGCGGCGCAAATGTCATACCCGGGAAATTACCCAATAACTCCTGACGTCCTGTGTCGATATTATAGAGATAAACGCGCGGTTGACCGCCGCGATAAGACATATAAGTGATTTCTTGCGCTGTTGGGGAAAAGCGTGGTGTAAGAACAAGTTCCCCTTCAGGGGTTAGATATTTATGATTATACCCATCTTGATCCATGATCGCGAGACGTTTGGAGCGTTTGAGCGGAGATCCGCTCTCTGCGACATAAACAATCCGCGTGTCAAAATAACCATTTTCGCCCGTAATGCGTTTATAAATTTCATCTGAAATAATATGAGCAATACGGCGCCAGTTTTGAGGCGTTGTCATATATGCCATGCCGATCAATTGCTGCTGAGTGAAGACGTCCCATAAGCGAAATTCAACGCGTGTACGCCCATCTGCTGTTTTTAAAACAGTGCCAGATACCAAAGCCTGCGCATTAATGGCGCGCCATTCACCAAACCGTGGGTTGTCCGTATGAATTGAAGCTGGCGTTTGGATAAAGCTGTTTCGGTTTAAAGGATCAAAAAGGCCTGAACTCTCAAGATTGCTCGCAATAATTTTCGGGATGTCACGCGCAAAATCACCAAGATCAGCTTGTTCAGAGTAAAACGGGCTTACTGCAATCGGAAGTTCTTCTAGCTTTCCGGATGTGATGTCAATTTCTAACTGTGCCTGCGCCGATAAAGGCATCAAAACAAGAGCAAGAATAAAAAGTATTTTTTTCATTTCATAAAACCTTAAATTTACAATGTGGGCGCGGTTATAATTGCGCGGAAGGGTTAAAATTAAAAATCATATCTTTCCAAAGATCATACTTATCAGGCGGTAAATCTAAAACCGCACAATTAGGATGACTTACCGCACGAAGCGCCGTGTCGGCGGCCGCTTTGTAAAAACTGTCTTGAGTATAACGCCATTGATCATTTATGCGAGCGCTTTGCACGGTACGATCGGGATTAATCACAAGCCTTATCTGCACAACAATGTCTTCGGCATAGCGCGCGCCAGCCATTAAATTCCAGCATTGGCCAAATTGTCGATTGAGCGCCATTCGAATAGCATCTACTTCGGTGGCTGAGAGTTGCTCAGCAAAACGCGCAAGCTGTGACGCTTGTTCTGGTGTAGGTTTATCAGCAGGTTGATCGGGCTCCTCTGCCGCAGAAGGCTCTGTTTCCTGAAGATTTTTTAAGACTGATAAAAACGCTTCTTCTTGGGCGGCGGTTTCTTCAACTTTTTCCTCTTTTGGCTTAGGCTTTTCTTCCTTGGGCTTTTCAA
>Ga0210026_1000828_pt1 | contig 33424 bp, 31 predicted proteins | sample CryGeymeta201509_FD_183977 | JGI IMG/M metagenome (GOLD analysis project Ga0210026, IMG submission 183977) | Groundwater microbial communities from Crystal Geyser aquifers in Utah, USA - Crystal Geyser metaG 2015-09 (SPAdes) (version 2) | ecosystem: Environmental > Aquatic > Deep subsurface >...
ATCACAAAATAATTCGACTAGGTTCTTCATGCCTGTTCCTCTGTTGGTTCCCACTTTCTTGGTCGAAAGATCGGATCTTGGAACAGGCATTTAGTTCAATTTCTTAAACAGGATTGGGGTTAATTAGGGGTAAAACCGTCTGAACGTGTATCGTCTGATCGGATACGATTGCCTTCAAATATTTCGGATGAGTCGATAAGTAAGGTTATGAAGGGCTCATCTACTATTGTGCTGTCACTACTGGCCGCTCGGGATATCAGTTTAGCGTGTGCCAGGTTGACCGAGACAAACAATAACAGCATGCTAATTGAGATTTTAGTGCTTATCGAGAAAACAGACATAGTTATTCCTTTTTCCTAAGTTTTTGTTTGTTCGTATGATTTGACTCAAAGACCAAGCAATTTCTATGCAAATTTATGAGTCATCCCAGTCTTCAATGCCTAACAAGATGTTTGCCCATGTAAACTTCCCAGATACGCAGCGTTATGTAAAAAAATCCGACACTTTGACTGAATCGTGAACACCTTAACTTACGCCAAAATCAAACTGAAGCCTTGGTACATTTACAGTAACTATGCGTCAATCCGTGCTTACAACCTTTGGTTATGCTTGATGCCCCTTTAACCCTATACATCGGCGTCAAAATGGCTAGAATATGCGCTTCTTTTTCGCCCGGCCCAAGTCATAGTTTGAGGAACACCGATGCTGACACGTAATATGAACATTGCTGATTTTGATCCCGAATTGTATCAAGCGATTCAACACGAAAACCAACGCCAAGAGCATCACATTGAATTGATTGCCTCAGAAAACTACTGTAGCCCGCGTGTATTGGAAGCCCAAGGCTCACAGTTAACCAATAAATACGCGGAAGGCTACCCTCATAAGCGTTATTACGGTGGTTGTGAGTATGTCGATATTGCGGAAGATTTAGCCATTGAACGCGCTAAATTATTGTTTGGCGCCGATTATGCCAACGTGCAACCCCACGCCGGTTCACAAGCCAACACAGCAGTATTTATGGCTCTTATCAATGCTGGTGATACGGTATTGGGTATGAGTTTGGCCCACGGCGGTCACTTGACTCACGGTTCGCATGTGAATTTCTCCGGTAAAACCTATCATGCCGTGCAATATGGTTTGCATCCACAAACCGGTGAAATTGATATGGCCCAGGTGGAAGCCTTGGCCTTAGAACACAAGCCGAAAATGATTATCGCTGGATTTTCTGCCTATTCAGGCATTGTCAATTGGCAGCATTTCCGTGAAATTGCCGATAAGGTAGGTGCGTATCTATTGGTTGATATGGCCCACGTAGCAGGTTTAGTTGCCGCGGGTTTGTACCCAAATCCATTACCTCATGCCCATGTGGTCACTACCACCACCCACAAAACCTTAGCAGGGCCGCGTGGTGGTCTGATTTTGTCATCGTGTGGTGACGAAACAATTTACAAAAAGCTCAATAGTTCGGTTTTCCCAGGCAACCAAGGTGGACCTTTGTGTCACGTGATTGCCGCTAAAGCGGTGGCCTTTAAAGAAGCCTTGCAACCTGAATTCAAGGTGTATCAACAGCAAGTACTAAACAATGCCAAAGCCATGGTGGCCGTCATGCAGCAACGTGGATACAAAATCGTGTCAGATGGTACCGACAATCATTTGTTTTTGCTGGATTTGATCAATAAAGACATTACCGGTAAAGATGCTGATGCCGCCCTTGGCCGCGCCAATATTACGGTTAACAAAAATTCAGTGCCTAACGATCCACGATCACCGTTTGTCACCAGCGGTTTACGGATTGGCACCCCCGCCATTACCCGTCGCGGTTTTAAAGAAGAGCAAGCACAGCAAGTGGCTCACTGGATCAGCGATGTACTGGATAACATCAATGATGAGACTGTGATCAACAAAGTGAAGGCAGACGTTGTTGCCTTGTGCCAAGCTTTCCCAGTTTATGCATAACAGAAAAGCAACGCTACACTAACAAAAAAGCCCCGTTTTACCGGGGCTTTTTTATGTCTGCATTAGGTATCAGCACTAATTAATAGAAACTGATTTTCGCTTCAATACCAAAGATACGTGGTTCATTGACGATGCCAGTCAAGTTGTTAAAGTCGATGGCGCCTTTCACGTTATGCTCATTAGTGATGTTCCGGACAAACAAAGCGATGCTGTAATTATCACTAAAGTTTTCATAGCCAATGCGCAATCCGCCTTCCACGTTGCCGTCTGTTTTAAATTCAATTGAATCGTACAAAAACAGATTGGTCTCGCCTTGGTAAGCCCAGTCGGTATACACATAAAACTCACCATCATCACCCATAGGCATAGAATAACGTGCCGTCAGGTTGAAGATACTTTCAGGGGCTTGTGGGAAGGCATTCCCGTCAATAGACGCTTTGAAACCGTCAGTACGTGGATCCAATACCGTACAGTTACCTGTGGCACCAAAGGCTGGGTTTGCACCACATGGCAGCACTGTTAAGGTGCCATCTTGGATTTCAGTATGGTTGTAGCTATAACCGGCTGTCAGCACAAGGTTGTCATTCACCACATATTGCGCATCCACTTCAAAGCCATAACCTGTGCCTTTATCAGCATTGATGAGGGCTGTATTGTTGGCACCGCCGCCGATAGCAGAGAACTGAATATCATCAATCACATAATAAAATGTGGCAACATTCAAACGCAGCGAGTTGTCTAACAAGTCAGATTTGAAACCCAGTTCGGCAGAGTTAATGGTTTCTGGCTCGGCAACAGAAGGTGCACCTTCAAAGGCCACATCACGACCTTGAATGGTTTGTGCTCTGAAACCATTAGCTAAACGGGCAAACAACGAGGTGTTATTGTCGAGTTTGTAGTTGGCGCTTAATTCCCAACTCATTTGTCCATCGTCAACCTTGATGTCATCATAACTTTGAATGCTTGCATCGCCGGTGACTAAGGCAAAACCATTCACGTTTTGCTCGCCAACGTGCAATGATTTTTCATCGTAGGTATAACGCAAACCGCCTGTCAGGTTAAGTTTTTCGTTGACAGCATAAGACAGTTGCGAAAAGACCGCCCAACTAGTGTTTTCATGGAATACGGTGGTGGCGCCAAAGTAGCCATCAATGCTGGTGACATTAAACGAAGAGTCGTAATAAAAGGCGCCAAGCTGCCAACTTAATGGCTCAGTGGTGTCACTCGCAAAACGAATTTCTTGAGTGAACTGTTCTAAGTCATCCAAGTTGTCTTGGGTGACGGCGCCAAACGCAATAAAACCCGGGTAGGTGAGTTCTTCTGTGCCATCGCCATTGATGTCAGCCGGAGCAAATAATGATACACCACCATCAATATCACCCAAGCTTGAGCCTTGTGCTTTTTCAAACGCGGTAATGCTAGTGAAGTCCATCCCTTGCATGCCAACTTCTAATTTGAGTGAGGCACCATAATTTTCATATTGTTGTGGGTTGTTGTCGGCGCCATTGCCATCAATATCACCGTCGTAATACACCTCGTCGCGCACATAATTTTCGTTTAGGTCGTTGCTGCCTTTAGTAAAAATATTGGCGCGAAACACCGAAGCGGTTCCATCCAATTCACGACCATGTAGGTTGAATAAGGCAGAGAAATCCGCCGACGGTGAATAGAGTAACTGGGCGCGCCAGGCTTTTTCATCAAAGCCACCAAACGCATCTTTTTTGCCAGTATACGCATTGTTGATCCAATCATCACGGTTCTGTGAAAGCACTGATATCCGACCAGACAGGTTTTCTGCCAGTCCACCGCCTACCGCTCCTTCAAAATTAACGGTACCAAGGTTGCCCAAGCCCAGTTTGGCGTAGGCCTCAAAATCTTCTGAGGGTTTTACCGAGTCAAATTTGATGATACCCGCCGTCGTATTGCGACCAAATAAAGTACCTTGTGGGCCACGGATAACCTCAACCTGCTCAACATCAAACAGGGGGAAACTCTTTAAAATCACATTTTCTTTCACCACGTCATCCATCACGATGGAGACAGGCTGTGAGGCCGCAAGATCAAAGTCTGTGTTGCCTAAACCACGAATGTAAAAACGCGGTGCAACACGGCCATTTGATGTTTCTGCATACAAACCTGGCACACGAACGGCCAAGGCCAGAATATCGTCACCACCAGAAAACATGCTCTCAAATTTTTCACCACTTAATGTAGCGATGGAAATAGGCACTTCTTGAATGCTTTGAGCGCGTTTTTGTGCGGTGACGGTGATTTTTTCGAGGCTATTGTCATGGCCCTTTTTCTCTGCGTCTTGTGCTTGTGCGTTGAAGCCAAACAGTGCGGCTTGTATACACAGAGCGAGCATTGCTTTATTGGTTTTTTGCATATGAGTTACCTATTGTGATTCGGTATTTATGTGGAAAACAAGGTCTATAGTGGCGTTTAAAAAAACGCTGATCTTACTCGTTTTGCACTTATTTGTGCAGATTTTTTCGGCTTAATTGTTGATTAAATCAGCAAAAGCGCCGAGAACCCCGTTTTTGCCCAGAAAACGGGCAATTCAACTGGCGATGAGGATGTGGCTAAAGATGAAAATTAGCTCAGAATCATGCGGATTCCTGTCACTTTGCTGGTTTTTTTGCTAGCTTACGTTTACTTTTTTTCAACGAATATAAATTCTATGTTTTGTCCCTTCTGCGCGGTGCAGGAAACCAAGGTCATTGATTCAAGATTGGTGGCGGATGGCACGCAAGTGCGCCGCCGCCGCGAGTGCACTATTTGCAAAGAACGTTTCACCACCTTTGAAATGGCCGAACTTGTTATGCCACGGATTGTTAAACGGGGCGGATCACGTGAACCATTCAACGAAGACAAATTGCGGGCAGGTTTGCAACGCGCTTTAGAAAAACGCCCGGTGAGTACCGAACAAATTGAAGAGTGTATTAGTCGCTTAAAGTCTGCGCTGCGAGCTACCGGTGAGCGTGAAGTGGACAGTCAGTTTCTGGGCAATCTGATTATGGATGCACTCAAAGAACTCGATAAAGTCGCCTACGTGCGTTTCGCCTCAGTCTATCGTTCGTTTGAAGATATTCGTGAATTTGGTGAAGAAATTGCGCGTTTGGGCGATTAATTACACAATGTTAAGCAACCATTGTTTAGAGCTATCCCTGCGGTGAGTCAATTTAGCCCTCACGATCATGCCATGATGGCCTTAGCGCTACAATTGGCTAAACGCGGCCAATACAGCACCACACCCAATCCTAATGTTGGCTGTGTCATCAGCGATGACAAGGGCGACATTGTGGGTCAAGGTTGGCACCACAAGGCAGGCTCAGCCCATGCTGAGGTGCATGCTTTGAACCAAGCTGGACAAAAAGCAACAGGGGCCACCGCTTACGTCACGCTTGAACCCTGCAGTCATACTGGCCGCACGCCACCTTGTGCAAATGCATTGATAAAAGCAGGGATTAAACGCGTGGTGGCCGCCATGGTTGATCCAAATCCACTGGTGGCGGGTAAAGGTTTAGCTTTATTAAGGGCTGAAAAAATTGAAACTGCCTCAGGTCTATTGGCTAGCCAAGCTGCACAACTGAATCGCGGTTTTATAAAACGCATGCAAACGGGACTACCCTGGGTAACGGTTAAACTGGCCGCCAGCGTGGACGGTAAGACAGCCCTTGCAAACGGGCAAAGCAAGTGGATAACTGGCCCGCTAGCACGACAAGATGTGCAGCGCCATCGGGCAGCGAGTTGTGCGATTTTGACGGGCTCGGGGACGGTATTGGCCGATGATCCTGGGCTTGATGTGCGTTACACAGAGTTAGGACTCAGTGCCAACCGACTGGCAGAAAAAGACTTGCGGCAACCATTAAAAATTATTTTAGATGGGCGCAATCAAATGGGGCCGGGGCTTCGCTGTTTGCAGCAAGGTTCGGGGGCAAGTTTGATTATCAATAGTCGAGTTAATACCAGTGCCTTTGCCAGCAATGTTAGCCAATGGCAAGCTCCCTACACACACAATAAATTAGATTTGTCAGCGGTGATCCATTATCTGGGAAGTCTGCATCTCAATCACATTTGGGTTGAGGCTGGGGCAACCTTGGCAGGGGCTTTATTGGAAAATCGTTTAGTGGATGAGTTGATTTTATATCAAGCGCCCAAACTTATAGGCAGCGCGGGGCGAGACCTATTTCAGATAACGCCACTGACTGACATGCAACAGGTGATTGACTTGCAATGGCAAGACATTCGGCAGATAGGTGATGATTTAAAACTAAGTGCTAAGGTTATGTATGCCAAAGCAAATGAGTAAGAGAGTATATGTTCACTGGAATTATTGAAGATATTGGCCTGATCCAAAGTTTACAGCCCAACGGCGCGGACATTCGTCTTACGATTCAGACCCACAAACTAGACATGAGCGATGTACACCTTGGTGATAGCATTGCCAACAATGGTGTGTGTCTGACAGTGGTGGCCAAATCAGCTAACAGTTTCAGTGCTGATGTGTCCCATGAAACCATTAAACGCACGGGGTTTGCGCAATACCAAGCAGGGGCCAAAGTTAATTTAGAAAAAGCCTTACAGGCAAATGGTCGTTTAGGTGGGCACATCGTCAGTGGGCATGTGGACGGCGTAGGCAAGGTTCTATCCATTAACAGTGTGGGGCGATATGTTGAAATCTGGGTTGAAGCACCGGCGAGTCTAGCTAAATACATTGCGCAAAAAGGCTCCATTACGGTGGATGGGGTGAGCCTCACGGTAAATGAAGTCAAAGATAGCCACTTTCTCCTCACCCTGATCCCACATAGTTTGCAAGAAACCATCATCGGCCTCTACAAAGTGGGTACTAAAGTAAATCTAGAAGTGGATGTGATTGCACGTTACCTCGAACGGTTAATGCTGGGCGACAATGCTGCGTATACAACGGCTGACAGCAAACAAAGTGAAATCAGCATGGCGTTTTTAGCAGAAAATGGCTATTTGCGATAAATTAACCCCGAATAAACAGAATAATAAGAAACCTACTATGTCACTGAATACCACAGCAGAGTTAATTGAAGACATTCGCCAAGGCAAAATGGTGATTTTAATGGATGATGAAGATCGCGAAAATGAAGGTGATCTGATCATGGCAGCTGAATTTGTTACCCCTCAGGCCATTAATTTCATGGTGACCCATGCCCGAGGCTTGGTGTGTTTGCCGATGACGGCTGAACGCTGTAAACGCCTAAATTTGCCATTGATGGTAGACAACAACGGCGCGCAATTTTCCACTAACTTCACGGTTTCCATTGAAGCGGCTCACGGTGTCACTACGGGAATCTCAGCGGCTGATCGCGCAAAAACAATTTTAGCGGCGGTGGCCAAAGATGCCAAAGCCAGTGATATCGTGCAACCGGGGCATATCTTTCCTTTGATTGGTAAAGAAGGGGGGGTGTTGAATCGCGCAGGTCATACTGAAGCGGGCATTGACCTTGCACGCTTGGCTGGCTGCGAGCCCGCATCAGTGATTGTTGAGATTTTGAATGAAGACGGCAGCATGGCCCGACGCCCTGAGTTGGAAGTGTTCGCCGCCAAACATAATATCAAAGTGGGCACCATTGCCGATTTAATTGAATATCGCAATCTCAATGAAACGACAATTGAACGTGTCGCGACCTGCAAATTGCCCACTGAATTTGGCGAGTTTGATTTGCATACCTACAAAGACGTTATTGATAATCAAGTACATTTTGCCTTGTGTAAGGGTGAAATAAGCGGTGACAAACCTACCCTTGTAAGGGTGCATCTACACAATACTTTAAGTGATTTGCTCGGTTCAACTCGAGCTATTGAACGCAGCATGAGTTTGCCGCAAGCGCTAGAACATATCGCCGCAGAAGGCGGGGTAATGGTATTATTGGGGAAAGAGCAAGATGTACTGTCACAAGTGAGGCAGTTTGCCGCCGAAGATCGTGGTGAAAAAACCACCTCTGCAGCGTGGCAAGGCACGTCGCGCACAGTGGGCGTAGGCAGCCAGATTTTGGCGAGCTTAGGGGTAAAGAAAATGCGTTTACTCAGTCGTCCCAAAAAATACCACGCCTTATCGGGCTATGGTTTAGAAGTGGTAGAATACGTGGCGCATTAGCCAAATGCAGCGCAAGGCAGCTTATTTAGCCAAAAAAGCGCTTAAATCCCCACACGGTTGTGCTAAACTGCGCGCCGTTTTTTCATGTAAGGTTTAGGTAATGAAGATCATCGAAGGCAATATTCGTGCAACCGGTAAAAAATTTGCGGTAGTCGTAGCGCGTTTCAACGGTTTTGTTGTTGAGAGTTTGGTGGATGGCGCCCTAGATGCCTTAGAGCGTCATGGTGAAGTGAATGAACAAGACATCACCTTAGTTCGTGTGCCTGGCGCTTATGAACTGCCCATTGCTGCTCAACGCCTAGCACAAAGCAAAAAATACGATGCCATTATCGCCTTAGGCGCCGTCATTCGTGGCAGTACTCCCCATTTTGATTTTGTGGCAGGTGAATGCAACAAAGGTTTGGCCCAAGTTTCTTTGCAATATAATTTGCCCGTAGCCTTTGGGGTGATTACCACTGATAGTATCGAGCAAGCCATTGAGCGCTCTGGTACAAAAGCAGGAAACAAAGGGGCTGAAGCCGCTATTACCGCACTAGAAATGGTGAATGTATTGGCCAATATTGAAGGGATGAACTAGGTGAAACCTAAAGCCCGGCATCTAGCCAGAGAGCTTGCTGTTCAAGCGGTATATTCGTGGCAAATGTCGAATAATCCGGTTAAGCAAATTGAGCTTGCCATTGTCACCAGCAACGACATGACAAAAGTCGACATGGAATATTTCCTCGAGTTGTTGCGCTGTGTAGTCAAAGATTGCGCAGATTTGGATAAAAAAATAAAGCCTTATTTGGGCCGTCTGCCCGAAGAACTAGATCCTGTCGAGAAAGCTATTTTACGCATTGCCACCTATGAATTAGTCGGCCGCATTGATGTACCATACAAAGTGGTAATCAACGAAGCAATTGAATTAGCGAAGACCTTTGGCGCAGAAGAGAGCCATAAATTTGTTAATGGTGTATTGGACAAAGCCATTAAAACCTTACGTAAAGATGAACTGGCTTAGGCTGAGTTATCCCCATCTCGCCAATGCGCTGTGTAAGCAGCGCTGTGAGTTCTCCCTCCCAAGATAGTGATAAATGTGCAAGAATTCTCAGTTATTGACACCTATTTCAAACAATATGCCAGTCAACGTAAAGATGTGTTAGCGGGCATTGGCGATGATGCGGCCTTAAGTATTGTGCCAGCCGGTCAGGCACTCGTCACGACTACCGACACCTTAGTCAGCGGCATTCATTTTTTAGCCGACGCCGATCCTCATGCCATCGCCCAAAAAGCTGTAGCGGTGAACCTAAGTGACTTAGCTGCCATGGGCGCTGAGCCAGCATGGATCAGTTTGTCCTTGAGTGTGCCCGAAGCAGACGAACAGTGGTTGGCGGCCTTTGCGCGCGGTTTACAAGAGATTACTCACTACTATTCAATCCAATTGATTGGTGGTGACACGGTGAAAGGCCCGTTAAGTGTGACTATTACTGCGCAAGGTTTTGTGCCACCCGAACAAGCACTGTTGCGCAGCAAAGCCAAACCTGGCGATTTTGTGTATGTGACAGGTACGCTGGGTGACGCAGGTTTGGGTTTAGATTTTCTGCGTGGCAATCTAAGCGTGCCTGACGAAGATAATGCCAGTTATATTCTTCGTCGTTTGCATTATCCGACCCCTAGACTTTTAGTGGGCAGTAGTTTACGTCGCGTGGCCAATGCGTGTATTGATATTTCCGATGGCCTAGTAGCCGATCTCGCACACATCCTCAAAGCGTCAAATTGTGGTGCGACTATTCACGTTGATAAGCTGCCGTTGTCGCGCGCCATGCGTGAAAGTGTGGACGCTGAGCAAGCAGCCCAGTATGCACTTGGCGCAGGTGACGACTATGAGTTGTTGTTCACGGTAAACGAAGAACAAAAAGGCAAACTTGAAACGGCGCTAACCAATACTAACGTAGTGTATACTTGCATCGGCCAACTGACTGGTATTACAAATAAATTAGAATTGCGTCAGCAAAATAACCCAGTCAAATATGCCGTAACGGGTTACCAGCACTTCAGTTAGTACCTTAAGCTTAACAGGCCACTTGCCGCCACATAAACAGGAAAGGTGATGCAAAAAGCACTGCGCGACAAAGTGTCCCTCAAAAATCCTTGGCATTTTCTGGCCTTGGGTTTTGGCAGTGGATTAGCATCTAAAGCCCCTGGCACTTTTGGTAGTTTGGCCGCTGTACCACTGGTTATCTTATGTGGTCTTTATTTACCTCTTGGTCTGTATATCGGTCTGGCTATGGTGGCAAGTTTTGTCGGGATCTGGATCTGTGGCCACACAGCCAATGACATGCAGGTTCACGATGATTCATCTATCGTTTGGGACGAAGTGGCCGGCATGTTAATCACCTTTATAGCCGTACCCATCACTTGGCAATCCGTTCTGGTGGGTTTTGTCTTGTTTCGACTGTACGATATTCTCAAACCTTGGCCGATTAGTTACCTTGATAAACATGTTCATGGCGGCATTGGGATCATGGCTGATGATGTATTGGCGGGTGTGTTTGCCTGCCTAAGCATGCAAGCCATTTTGTATTGGCAGTGGTTGCCTGGCTAGAGCGCGCCACGCAGCATACTCACGACTTAGCGCTAACCACCTTTAGAATATAAAAACGTCTTGCAGCGCAACAACATAGGTTAATGTGTTGACTCAAAAAGCCTGCTTAAACATTTGCTATGTTTTTCTATCGCTGCAAGCGTGAGTTATAGCACATTGATGGCAGAAAACTTAGCTTTGCAGAATTTAGGTATCTGGCCAGTATTGCCAATGAAATGATTGACGCAAGACCTGAGATTGAATTGCAAGCCGCTAATCGCCATATCGCGGACCTTGAAGGCAGGCCAACATAGCGGTTGACCTAGATCTTTTGCGGTTATTTTTTGCCTAAGAACGCCTCAACGTTGCTGAGGATACCAGCACAGTCCATGCCAAGCTCGGCATACATTTCTTGTTGAGTACCTTGCATAATAAAACGGTCGGGTAAGCCGATTTGCAGTAGTTTACTGCCGTGTTGACTCGCTAACAGGTACTCACCTACGGCACTACCGGCACCGCCCATGATGGCACCATCTTCAAGGCTGACAAACAAGGCATGGGAAGGCGCTAGTTTATCAATAACCTCGGTATCAAGCGGTTTAACAAAGCGCATATCAATGACACTGGCATTGAGTTTTTCTGCTGCAGCGAGGGCTTCAGGTAGCAAAATGCCAAAGTTTAAGATAGCAATGTCTTGCCCTTCTCGGACTTGGCGACTTTTACCCAAGGCCAAGTCTTGCATCGTGGGATTAGGAGTCGCACCCGTAGCAGCGCCACGGGGATAGCGCACTGCCGCTGGGCAATTAAGCTTATGCCCGGTGTAAAGCATCTGCCGGCATTCGTCTTCGTCGGCAGGCGTCATGATCACCATGTTAGGAATACAACGCAAGAAAGGAATATCAAACGCCCCTTGATGTGTGGGACCGTCGGCACCAACAATGCCGGCTCGGTCTATGGCAAACAAGACAGGTAGGTTTTGCAAGGCCACGTCATGGATCAGTTGATCATAGGCGCGTTGTAAAAATGTGGAGTAGATCGCTACAACCGCGTTTAAGCCCTCTTTTGCCAAACCAGCGGCGAAGGTCACGGCATGCTGTTCAGCAATCGCTACATCAAAATATTGTTTTGGGTATTGCTGGGAAAATTTCACCATGCCAGAGCCCTCACGCATTGCTGGTGTAACGGCCATTAATTTGGGATCAATCGCCGCCATGTCACACAACCAATCACCAAAAATAGCGGAAAAAGTCGGGTTGCTGGGTGCCGCTTTGGGCAAACCAGAGGCGTTGGGATTAAATTTAGGCACGGCATGAAACTTAATGGGATCAAGCTCAGCCAGTTCAAAGCCTTTGCCTTTTTTGGTGACCACATGCAGGATCTGCGGCCCTTTGATATTGCGCATGTTGCGTAGGGTATCGACCACCCCGTTCACATCATGGCCGTCGATAGGGCCGATGTAATTAAAACCTAACTCTTCAAATATGGTGCCTGGCACAACCATACCTTTGATGTGTTCTTCTGCGCGACTAGCAAATTCACGGATAGGTGGCACGCTACTCAACAATTTTTTTCCACCATCACGAATGGAATTGAAAAAACTGCCTGTCAGTAAACGGGCGAGGTGACTGTTTAGTGCCCCGACATTTTCGGAGATTGACATCTCATTATCGTTCAGCACAACCACTAAGTCTTTGTCGATATCACCACCATGGTTCAAGGCTTCAAAGGCCATACCCGCGGTCATGGCGCCATCACCAATCACGGCAACAATTTTGCGGCCTAAGTTTTCTTTTTCTGCGGCCACGGCCATGCCCAAAGCGGCGCTGATGGACGTTGACGAGTGCCCTACCGCGAAGGTGTCATATTCACTTTCCGGCGGCCAAGGAAAGGGGTGCAAACCGCCTTTTTGCCGAATAGTGGGCATGCGCTCTCGGCGACCGGTTAAAATTTTATGGGGATAAGCTTGATGCCCTACGTCCCATAACAAACGATCAAAGGGCGTGTTATACACGTAATGTAGGGCAACCGTTAACTCAACCGTACCCAAACCTGAAGCAAAATGCCCGCTGCTTTGACTGACACTTGTTAACAAATACTGGCGCAATTCGGTGGCTACTTGCTGCAGTTTGTCTTGTGACAGTTTACGCAGCTCGTCAGGTGTATTGGCTTTGGCCAGAGTGGGGTAGTTCGCAAGGTCTAGGGTCATGGATAAGAGATCAACTAATGGTTATTTTTATTTCTGCCATGGCAAACAAGTCATTAATGCTTAAAACTTGCGCTCGATAACAAAATCAGTGAACGATTCGAGTATCTGGGTATTGTAGGGCAAAGCGCGCAAAGCTTGTAGTGCTTGTTGATGTAAGCTGTGTAGATAAGTTTGTGCTTGGCTTAATCCTAACAGTGCCGGGTAGGTACTTTTGTCTAACGCTTGATCCGAGCCCTGTGGTTTACCCAAGGTATCTGAATCACTGATCACATCCAGTATGTCATCTCTCACTTGAAAGGCTAGACCAATAATTTTGGCATACTCACGCAAGCGTTCTTGGTGTGCAGTGTCAACATTGTCGGCTAAAACAAGGGGCATCTCAATGCACGCTTCAATTAACGCCCCGGTTTTTTTACTGTGTAACAACTCAAGTTGGTTTTGATCAATGTTCTGACCAGTGGCGGCGATGTCCATGGCTTGGCCACCGCACATCCCGCTGTAACCGGCGGCCCGACTTAAGATACGCAATAGGTCAACTCGTTTCGCTTGGTTGGCTGTGCTCAGGGTGCCACTGCACAGCAGTTCAAAAGCGAGACTCTGCAAGGCATCGCCAGCCAAAATCGCGGTTGCCTCGTCAAATTGGATATGGCACGTGGGTTTACCGCGGCGTAATGCATCATCGTCCATGGCGGGTAGATCATCATGCACCAACGAGTAGGCATGAATGGCTTCAATAGCTGCCGCGCAGGTTGCTAATTCTTGCCGCTCTAAGCCCAACATTTCACCGCTGGCAAACACCAAAAACGGTCGCATGCGCTTACCACCCATGAGTAAGGCATAGGCCATAGCTTGTTTTAACCGTGGCGCATGTTCAGGGAGGGCGTCAATGGCCTGCTGAAGGTATACGTCAACGACTTCTTTTGCCTGTTGCTGATAGCGGGAGAGACTCATTCAGACTGGTGGGTATCGTTGTTGAAGTCGATTAAATTTGTCTGACCGTTTTGACTCATCAAAATCTGAACTTTTTGTTCAGCATCTTTGAGTTTTTGTTGGCTGAGTCGAGCCAGAGCAATCCCTCGTTCAAACTGTTGTAAGGCATCCTCTAAAGGCAATTCACCTTGCTCCATATTCGCAACGATGCCTTCGAGTTCCTGCATGGCTTGTTCAAAGGAGAGAGTGTCGTTTTTTTTACGGCTGGTCATAATAACATCACAGTTGATGGCCTAGTTGCCACAGAGAGCGCACCTTACCTGAGCAAAAAAAACGGGTCAAACACTTTTCTGATGGACTGGCTTTTTAAGCATGATGACTTAATATGGGGTCAGCAAACACAGAGAAATTATGCCTATAGTATTTTTCCAGTGAGTCGATAAAATACTGAAATATGTCAGACAGTTAGTGTCATTTAGTCGGCAGGTTAGAGAACACTGTGGATCACAGTACACCGCAGATGACGCTTTCCCATAGCGTCAATAATTAACAAAGGTCTTAGCCAAAGGCTCGATAAGCATTGGAGTAGAGTGTGGATTTAGCAACCCTGATTGGAATCCTTGGTTCAGTTGGCTTTGTGGTTATGGCCATGGTACAAGGCGGTGATATCGCCATGTTCATCAACGTACCGTCAATTTTGATCGTATTCTGCGGTAGTTTATTTGTGGTGTTATCTCAATATACGCTAGGTCAGTTTTTTGGGGCGGGGAAAATAGCCGGTAAGGCGTTCATGTTCAAGATTGATACCCCCGAGTCACAAATTGAAAAAATTGTGGAAATGGCCGATGCGGCGCGAAAAGGTGGATTTTTGGCCTTGGAAGAAGCAGAAATTGCCAACCCTTTTATGCAAAAAGGGGTCGACATGTTGGTGGATGGCCACGATGTTGAAGTGGTGCGTGCTACCTTAAGTAAAGACATTAGCATGACATCCGAGCGCCATGAATTTGGCAAAACTATTTTTAAAAGTTTGGGTGACGTCGCCCCCGCCATGGGCATGATCGGTACTCTGGTCGGTTTGGTGGCGATGTTGTCAAACATGGATGATCCAAAATCCATCGGACCTGCGATGGCGGTTGCCTTATTGACAACCTTATACGGCGCGATGTTGGCCAACCTAATTTGTCTACCCATTGCGGTAAAGCTCACCAACCGTGCTGCAGAAGAAAAACTGAATCAAAGTTTAGTGCTAGATGGCATTATCGGTATTGCCGATGGGCAAAACCCACGGGTAATCGAAGGGATTTTAAAAAGCTATTTGGCAGCGAGTAAACGCGGCAAACCGGCAGATGGCGAATAAACATGGCAGACCAAGAAGATTGCCCAGTTTGCCCCCCTGAAGGATTACCCGCGTGGATGGGTACATTTGCTGACTTAATGTCACTGTTGATGTGTTTCTTTGTATTACTATTATCCTTCTCTGAAATGGACGTACTCAAATTCAAGCAAATTGCCGGCTCGATGAAATTTGCGTTTGGCGTACAAAATAAAATAGAAGTGAAAGACATTCCCAAAGGGACCAGCGTGATTGCCATGGAGTTTCGACCCGGGCGTCCTGAACCTACCCCCATCGATACCATCCAACAACAAACGATTGAAGTCACCCAGCAAATGCTGGAATTTCAAGCGGGTAACGAAGATTCTGCTGGGGGGCGGCAAAAGCAACGAGGCGAGCAACGTGGTGGCGCCGCTCAGCAAACAGCCACAGAACAAAGCGCCAGCAGTCAGCAAACCCAAAGCGAAGAAACAAGCCAAGAACAAGTCAATGAGCGCATGAAAAAAGTCACGCAGCAATTAGAAAAAGAAATCATTGATGGGGCTATCGAAATGGAATCCTTGGGGCAGCAAATCACCATTCGTATCCGTGAAAATGGTTCGTTCTCTGCTGGATCTGCGTTTTTACAGCCCCAATTTAAGCCCATTATCCGCAAAATTGGCAGCATACTGGCCGATATGCCTGGTGATATCGAAATATCGGGACACAGTGATAGTCAGCAGATTTCTAATGAGTTATATCGTTCAAACTGGGATCTTTCTGCCCAGCGAGCTGTGGCGGTGGCCGAAGAATTGCGCAGAGCACCGGGATTTGATGAGAACCGTATGTCGGTAGTAGGAAAAGCCGCTACGGTGCCGTTGGTAGAGGGCGACGATGCACAAGCTGCCAGTCGTAATCGCCGAGTAGAAATTTCTATTAACCAAGGTAAACCCAAGATTTCTGAGCCGATTTCGGTATTAGAGCCTTAACCACCTGAAGGTTGTTAAGGCTTAGCAACTCGACTCTCTCTTGTTATGGAGGTGGCTTGTTGGTTTATTCTTGATTACAGCGACGTAGCGGAGCTGTTTTATCAAAAAATATCGATATTTCGGCAACGGTGATCCCAAGTTTTTGCATATAAGACCGGTTCATCACGCGATTGTCGTCCAGTCTAAACATCCAATCGTCCACCGCAAAATCATAGGTCGAATCACCAACCGGCACCTGTAAGGTGTATTGCCAGTTAAACGCGGCGCCTTGCTCATTGCCAGTGGCTTGACCCACCACATCGCCGGCTGTGCCAGTGATGGAGCCATCAGGCTGAATTTGAATGCTCCAAATGCGTGTTTGCTGCTCACCATCGTCAAAATAAAAGGACTCATGTAATTGGCCTGCATTTCCTTGCCACGTTCCCACAAGGTCAACACAGAAATGTCGGGTCATTTTGCCCGTGTAATCTTGCAGAATACCCCAAGCTGTAAGCTCACCGTTAAAATAATCAGGCAGGTCAAACTTGGGTTGACTGGCTTGGTAATCACTGAGCTCAACAGAACAAGACAACAAGGTGCTACTCATCACTGTAATGGCCAGCGCCGGTAAGATTCGCATGGTTACTTTCCTATTAGTTTTTGGCGCAGCTTGGGATAGCTACATTTTTCATCCAACCAAATCCGTAAAAAGTTAGGGCCAAAATCACGGTCGTCAATGGTCGCAAGTGATTGGTTGTTAAAGAAAAAATCACTACTTCGATCGTTGTTAACGACGATGGTTAACTCATCGCCTTTTTTAATGTCGGGCCACAAGGTTTTAAGTTGTGTCAACCAAGGCGCAGTTTGCTGTTTGCTGATCCCCAGCTTTTGCCACTCTTCTCCAGTGCGTTCCACCAAATCGTCGGCCTGAATATTCCGCAAATAATGGATCTTTAAAGCAAGGGGGTAAGTATCGAGTTGATACTGTCCGTCGTCACTGTAAAGTTCCGACTCATACACATCCCAAAACAGCACTTCTAATTTTGCTTGGCCAACTTTTTTAAGTTCAGCGACAGGACTCGCCATACCTACTCCGTTTAGTAAAACCATCAATATTAAAGCTAACAAGCTCTTTAATGGCATAACTCAAATTTCTCCTGTTGGTCTTAACCGGCACCTCGGCTAAAGATTTAGCGAACAAGGGGCGCAACGTACGCCGGTTTGCTGACGACAAGTTGCACGGTGCTGATGGTGCGCTCTAAAAAGCCGCCCTCACAGTAACTAAAGTAGTAGCGCCACATGTTCATAAAGCGATCGTCGTAGCCATCTTTCGCCAATACATCCTTGTTAGCCATAAGTCTGTGGTGCCAATGTTGCAAAGTTTTTGCGTAATCTAAACCAATGTCGTGCAAATCACGGATCATCATATCTGTGTATTTGCGTAAATGCTGGTTAATCAGCAACTGGGAAGGAAGGAACCCTCCCGGAAATATGTGTTTTTGAATGAAGTCCACGCTTTTACTATAACTATCAAAACGTTGGTCACTAATAGTAATGGCTTGTAACAGCATTAAACCCTGATGTTTCAATAGAGTGGAGCATTTTTCAAAGAAAGTAGGTAGGTATTCTTTTCCTACCGCTTCGATCATTTCAATGGACACCAACTTATCGTATTGGCCTTCCAGCAAACGGTAGTCCTTTTTCAGCAAGGTTATTTGTTGTTGTAAACCTTCACGTTCTACCCAATCTTGCGCGTACTTGTGCTGTTCTTCAGAAATCGTGGTTGTGGTCACTTTGCACCCATAGTGTTTGGCGGCGAATACAGCTAACCCTCCCCAACCTGTGCCAATCTCCAACAAATGATCGTTTTCACTCAATTGCAATTTGTCGCAGATAGCTTTGAGTTTGGTATGTTGCGCTTGCTCTAGTGACGACTCAGGGCTGGGATAAATGGCACTAGAATACATCATGCTTTCATCGAGAAAGCGGGTATACAATTTATTCCCTAAATCATAATGAGCAGCAATATTCTTCTTGGCTTGTATGGCAGAATTGCGATTGGCAAAATGCATTACCTTACGAACGGGTAGGGCAAGCCATTCCATTTTGGCTTCCCACGCGTCAAGCATGTCAAGATTTCTGGCGAAGATACGAATAACGTTTGTTAAATTTGGGGTAGTCCACAATCCTTCTGAGAACGTCTCACCGGATGCCACGCTACCGCCAAATAATAATCGGCGATACACACTGATATCCAAAAAATCGATTTCTGCGTGTAGATCGCTATTTTTTTCGCCGAAGGTGTTAACCAATACGCCGCGTTCTTTGATGACCATTTGTCCGCGTGGCAAACTGGCAAAAATTCTCAACATAATGTTGCGACACATTCTATCTGACCATGAACTGTCACTGCTTACCTCGAGGGTTTGCTCTAAGTCTGACATATTTACTTCTTACCTTGTGCTGGGTGGCCATAAAATGGCACGCGTTTAACAAACAGTTTTAAAGCTTGCCAATAAATGCCCACAACGGTTTTTATTGTCATGCTGGGTATGTTCATCACTACGCGTTTGAGCGTAGAAGAGTTCAATGGCTGTTTGCACAAATCCAATGCCGCAACAAAATGTTTGCTTTGTTGGTGGCAAGACAACGTTAACCTTAGTTGTTGCATAGGCTGTGAAATCTTCCATTTATAGGTCATATCCATGGGGTTAAACGGCGATACATGAAAAGCTTTTTGACTGTCTAGTTGTTGGTTTAAGTCGACGAGATAACAATGTCGTTCATTCCATGGTGTATTGCTGACTTCTGCCAATAGATGACTATAGTGACCATTCTCCTGCTGCAAGTAATAAAAGTTCACAGGACTAAAATACCAACCTAGGGTACGTAATGGGCTCAATAAAAATACCGATCCATGTAACTCAGTCCCAGCTAACGCTGACATTTTTTCCAAAACGCTTTGCTGCAAGGGTGTATCTGGGCTACCTAAATAATCACTGCGTTTAAAACGAATGGGCGCCCATCTTGACGTTGAAAACCAGCTAACGTTCTTTTCGATGTCGGCTAGTTCATCAAGCTTGATCCACAGCAGAAAAATACTGTAACTAAAATGATGTTTTTTGGGCACCAGTCGACTGTGCACCACTTGTCCCTGGTAAATGGCACTTTCCATCACAAAGTGGCACCAAAACGCGCACAAACATCCAATGCACTGCGCACACCGTCTTCATGAAAACCGTTGTACCAATACGCCCCACAAAAATGCAGACCTTGTTGCCCACAGATTTCGTCACGTCTCTCTTGTGCAGCGATTGTCGCGTGGTTGAATTGCGGGTGACTGTAATGGTAGATGCCAAGGATTTTATCCGCCGCAATGCCTTTTGTATTGTTAAGGGTCACACAAAACGCTGTTTTGCTCTCAATTTTTTGCAAGATATTCATGTTGTACGTTAATACAGCAGGGGCTTCTTGCTCACCAGCTTCACCACTAAGCGCATAGTTCCAACTTGCCCAGGCCAGTTTTCGTTTCGGTAATACCTGCGTATCAGTGTGCAATACTACTTCGTTTGCAGCATAGGGAATGCTACCCAATATGCTTCGTTGTTGCTCTGTAGCTTGACTGAGCATGGCTAAGGCTTGGTCACTGTGGCAAGCAAAAATTACCTCGTCAAAATACTCAATGTGTTCATCAGCAGACGAGCTTTTTGTGGTCAGCGCATAACGTGTCGCCGCGTTATCATCGCCGGCTTGCACGGGAACGACCCCCATGACGGGACGATTTAACTGTATTTTGTCAGCAAACCCTTGAATGAGAGGCGCGATATACTGCTTAGAACCGCCAACAATGGTGTACCACTGCGGCCGATTAGTTATGTTGAGTAGGCCGTGGTTGTTAAAAAAGCGTAGGAAAAAACCAAGAGGAAAGCTTTTAATTTCAGCGAGGCTAGTGGACCAAATAGCTGCGCACATTGGTAAAATATAATTGTAGCAAAAGTCGTGACTCAACCGATGCGTATGGATGAAATCCATTAATGTTTGGCCGTCGGTATCTCGCTTTTTGCTCAGGTATTGTTTACACAGCTTATTAAACCGCACTATGTCGCGAACGATGCGCAAAAAACGAGGGCGCAATATATTGCGGCGTTGGGCAAACAAGCTATTTAAGGTATTGCCATTGTATTCAATATTTTGTGTTTTATTTTTGACGCTAAAACTCATTTCTGTCGCTTGAGCACTAACACCCAATTTCTGCATGAGTTTGATAAAATTAGGGTAAGTCCAGTCGTTGTATACAATGAAGCCGGTGTCCACTGCATAACGTTTACCTTCTACTTCGACGTCTTTAGTTGCCGTGTGGCCACCAATGTAATCATTGGCCTCAAACACCGTTATATTGTGTTGCGAATGCAGGAAATGTGCACAGGTCAATCCAGAAATACCTGAGCCAATTATCGCAATGTTTTTTCTCATGTTTTACTTACCTGTTTTTTTAATTGATGCTTGCAACGTTTGCCACCTGAGTAACATAACGGATTTCATGCCTTCAATACCAACAATAACGAATTTGAGATCAAATTGGCCGGCGATAGCAGCAAGTCGAATCAATGGGGCTAAGATAGTTAAAAATTGCCAACGCGATCCAAAATAGATTCAGGGGCGTAAACACCACCATTGACAGCCTTAATTCATGAAAGTAATGACATTCGACACCTTTCCTCTTTTCCCTTTATCAGCGCATTTGATGCCCGGCGGTCGCTTGGCCTTGCGTATTTTTGAACCACGCTACGTGCGCATGGTGAAAGAGGCTTGTGCAAACGGAACGGGTTTTGGCATTTGTATGCTAAACCCCAAAGGTGACAAATTAAAAAATGAACACATTTATCCCATCGGCACTTACGCGACGGTGGTGGATTTTGACCGGCTTGACGACGGTTTACTCGGCATCACAGTGGAAGGACAACGCTGTTTCAAAATCAGTGATATACAAACTCAAGAAGATGGCTTGAGAGTAGGCAAGTGCGAATGGTTAGAGAATTGGCACAACCCTACCAGAGCAGATAATCTTGATTTGGCCCGCCTTCGGTTGCAGGAAATATTTGATAAATATAATGAACTCAACAAGTTGTACAGCCAGCCTCAATTTGACCAAGCTCTGTGGGTCATCTATCGGTGGTTAGAGTTGTTGCCAGTAGGGGCAGAGCAAAAACAAGTTTTATTGGCTGATAAAGATTGTGTGAATGCCATGCGTTTTCTGACACAATTGGTCGAGTGATCTTTTTTTAACTACTGCCAGTATTTATTATAAATAATCAGCAGGGGTAGTTAATGTTAGTCGGAATACCTTTGGAATCTACTACAAATTATACAGCGAAGCCCATTGACTGTGCTGACGAAATGTCTGTGCATCTTACAGATATAGCCAACAGCCGAAGCCAGAAAGCATTTGCTGAAGTTTTTAGTTACTTTGCGCCACGATTGCGTTCTTACGCCCTCAAACAAATGGGCAACGAAGCCTTGGCTATGGAGTTGGTGCAAGACACCATGGCAAATGTATGGCAAAAATCCCATCTGTTTGATGCCGAAAAAGGCTCACCATCCACTTGGATATTCACCATCGCTCGGAACATTCGCTTTGATTTACTACGCAAGCAGCGTAATCGCAAAGAGGATATCTGTGCCGACGACTTGTGGCCAGTGTTGTGCGAACAGACTGCTGATGTAAACGAAGTGGCACTAGACCATCAAGTGACACTCGACGAAATTAATATCATGTTTACTCGCTTGCCAGACAAACAGCAGCAAGTCATTGAAGCTATTTACCTTGAAGGAAAATCGCAGCAAGAAGTGGCTGACGAAATGAACATTCCCCTTGGAACCGTAAAATCTAGAACCCGTTTGGCGCTTCAACGCCTAAAAGAGATGTTAGACGAATGATAAACTTTCACCCATCTACGCAGCAACTAGATGATTTTGTTGCGGGCAATTGTGAGCCAACTTTGGCTTTGATGATTTCTGCTCATGCCGACATGTGTAGCCACTGCATGGCGAAATGCCAACAACTACAAAATATTCAATCAGTTGGCGCGATGAGCGATGTGCCAACTGATCATGGGCCTGATTTTTCGGCCATGATGGCGCGTATCGTACAAATGCCCAGTGCGCCCGGTTTAACCACGCTGTCAGCCAAGCAGGCGTCAATCGAGCTTGACGGTAAGCAGTTTGTTTTGCCACGCGCTTTACGCCCATATGTCAAGAAAACAGGTGATTGGTCGCGGCTGGTTGGTAAGCTTTGGCAGGCGCCAGTCGACATGGGTGATTTGGGGCGCGCTAACTTCATTTACATGGAAAAAGGCGGCAAAGTGCCAGAGCATACCCATATGGGTACAGAAATCACCCTAGTGATTGATGGGCAGTACAGCGATGGCATGGCTCACTATGATTGCGGCGATCTTACGGTCTTAGACGGTCAACACAAACATCTGCCACATTCTGAAGCAGACGAAGGATGTTTGGTATTCAGTATCGTCGATAAACCGTTGTTCTTTACTGCAGGTATAGCTCGATTACTTAATCCGTTTAGCAACTTATTTTTTAAATAGGTACGTCTAATAACCAAGTCTTCTCATTAAGTTGGGTAGCAAAATAAGTACAAAAAAAGCGCCAACTGTGGCGCTTTTTTTATGCAAATCAGCAATTAACGCTTAACTTATAAAGCTGCTGCTCGGATAATTTAGCTTTAAGGTTTTCATCGCGTTATTTTTCAATTCATCCAATTTCAATTGATCATAACACTCCACCATAATCTCTAAGGCTTCTTGTACATGCGGTGTGTCTGAATAATATTCTAGCACGTAACGACCACGATTAGCCGCCGCCACATAGGCCTCTCGACGCATGTAAAAGCGGGCAATGGCTATTTCATATTTTGCCAAGCGACTTTTTATAAATAACATACGTTTTTGCGCATCAGCGGCATATTTACTGTCAGGATACTTTTCAATTAAACGACGAAAGTCCTCAAACGCCTGCCGTGAACGTGTAGGATCTCGATCAGAACGGTCGATGCCAATCAATTCTTGGAACAAATTTTTATCGGCTTCCATGTTGGTTAAACCACGCATGTAAATAGCGTAATCGACATCGGAGTGATTGGGGTTTAACCGCGTGAAGCGATCGATGGTGGCAATGGCTTCTGTGGTCTTGCCCGATTTGTAGTAACTATAAATTAAGTCTAATTGTACTTGATGAGATAAGGGACCAAAGGGGTATTTCGAGTCTAAGGCGCTTAATGTTGCTGTAGCCGCATTAAAATTGCCTAACTTCATTTTTTCCTTAGCGTCTTGGTATAAGGCTTGTTCGCTACGATTGCCTAGTACCAGTTGTTCATCCTCTGGCGAGGAAGAACAACCTACTACTGCCAACATGACAGTGCTGAGTATTACATTAGCTAATTGTGTTCTTTTGATCATATTGCGTCTAATTGCTCTTATTTATCGAGTTGATACTGCATATTGCATTCATTGAGTACCAAAAATCCGTTAGAATATGGCTTACATCGTTATTAGCCGAGCATTCTACCCCAGTGAATTGGACGATGCCCAGCTAAATCGTCGGCTAAAATTATTGGATTTCTATTGAATGTCTATTCACAGTGAAAAAATTCACTTGCAAGCAAGTGCCCTTCAAGATTTATTTGGTAAACGCTTAGATCAGGCTTTAGCCGAAATGTTCCCTGATTATTCGCGTTCGCGTTTAAAAGAATGGATTTTACAAGACAAGGTCCAGGTTAATGGCCGTGTAGTCAATGTGCCCCGTGAAAAACTGGTGGGTGAAGAAGAGATAGAAATTAATGCCGAAATTGAGGTGCAAGTTCAACACGAAGGGCAAAAGATACAATTAGACATTGTTTATGAAGATGAGCACATCTTAGTCATGAACAAACCTGCCAACTTAGTTGTGCATCCAGGAGCGGGTAATAGTAAGGGCACCATACTCAATGCGCTACTCAACCACGCACCACAAATTGCCAATGTGCCAAGGGCCGGCATTGTGCATCGTTTAGACAAAGATACTACCGGCCTGATGGTGGTGGCCAAAACGCTGGTGGCGCAAACGCATTTAGTGGAACAATTGCAAGCTCGCGAAATCAGCCGTGAATATGAAGCGATTGTGTATGGCACTATGGTGGCTGGTGGCACAGTGGATGAACCAATTGGTCGCCATCCAACTAAACGTACCAACATGGCGGTGCGTGAATCTGGAAAACCCGCCGTCACCCATTATCGGGTCAAAGAAAAATTTCGTGCTTTTACCTATGTGCGTCTAAAACTTGAATCAGGGCGAACCCATCAAATTAGGGTACACATGTCGCACATTCGTCATCCTATTGTTGGCGATCCTGCCTATGGCGGTCGTCCTCGTCCACCAAAATCCAGTAGTGAAGGTTTGATCGAGGCCCTACGAGGTTTTCGTCGCCAAGCTTTACACGCCGTGCAGTTAGAACTAGTGCATCCGGTAAGTGGTGAGTGGATGAGTTGGCAGGCACCTTCACCCACTGACTTTGTACAACTTCTTGCCATCATTCGTGAAGACAAAAGCATCAACGGCAATGGTGACGTTTGAGGTGGCAGTCAATGCCACCAATATTAAGTTAATTCAACCTGACTGGGATGCCCCCAGTCACGTAATGGCCTATTCAACTTGTCGCCAAGGTGGGTTTTCCACAGGTGTGTATGCGTCTCTTAATGTTGGTGACCACGTGGGGGACAGAAACCAAGATGTCGCCGCTAACCGTGCTTTGTTGCCAAATGCTGATGGCATAGTATGGTTGCAACAAGTGCATGGTAGCCATTGCTTGGTGTTAGCAAGCGATACTGTTTTAGCCACCAAAAAAGTGCTTGCTGATGCGAGTATCAGTTCTAACAGTTTGCAAGCTTGTGCGGTGATGACTGCAGATTGCCTACCCGTGCTGTTGTGCGATGATAAAGGCAGTATCGTTGCTGCCGTGCATGCTGGATGGCGCGGGTTAGCGGATGGCATTATTGAACAAACTGTTGCCACCATGGCGGTGCAGCCCCATACCCTGATGGCTTGGCTTGGGCCAGCCATTGGCCAGCAAAATTTTGAAGTGGGTGTTGAAGTTTATCAAGCGTTTTCCCAATATCAGAATGCCTTTGAACATTCTGTCAATTACCGGAGTGAGTCACCTAAATACCAATGCGACCTGTATAAAATTGCCAAGCAAAAATTGCATGCCTTGGGCATAATGAGGGTCAGTGGCGGCCAATACTGCACCTATGCTCAAGAGAATCTGTTTTTTTCTCATCGTCGTGCTTCTCATCAAGGTCATGCCACCACAGGTCGCATGGTGTCTGTTATCTACCTTAATAAAACCTAATGTTGAGGTATCTTAAAAAGGTTAATTAAATAACCTTATTATTTTGATGCTCTTGATAACTGTAAAATTTGCACCCATAACTGCCTTATAAATTAGTGTAATGAGGTGGGTTATGCGCTTAGACAGTTTTACCAGTAAATTTCAGATGGCTATCTCTGAGGCTCAGTCATTAGCGTTGGGTAGAGATCACCAATATATAGAACCTGTGCACCTATTCAGCGCGCTGCTCAATCAGCAGGGTGGCTCGGTGCGCTCACTACTTGATCAAGCAAAAATCAATGTTAACGGTTTGCGTTCAGCGCTGGCTGAAGCCTTAGATAAATTACCCAGGGTAGAGGGTGTAGGGGGCGATGTACAGTTGGGCAAAAACACCGTGGTGTTATTAAACCTCAGTGACAAAATTGCCCAGAAACGCAAAGACCAGTACATCAGTTCAGAGATTTTTGTATTAGCTGCCTTACAAGACAAGGGTAAGTTAGGCGATATTCTTAAGCAATTTGGTGCAGATGAGCAAAAGATTGAAAAAGCCATCGAACAAATGCGTGGAGGACAGCAGGTCACCGATCAGAATGCTGAGGATGTTCGTCAAGCGTTGGATAAATTTACCACCGACCTTACCGAGCGAGCAGAACAAGGCAAACTTGATCCTGTTATTGGTCGCGATGATGAGATAAGAAGAACCATACAAGTTCTTCAGCGTCGCACCAAAAACAACCCCGTTTTAATTGGTGAGCCTGGCGTGGGTAAAACCGCCATTGCTGAAGGCTTAGCCCAACGCATCATCAACGGTGAGGTACCTGAAGGGCTCAAACACAAACGCGTTTTATCCTTGGACATGGGATCTTTAGTAGCCGGTGCCAAGTATCGTGGTGAATTTGAGGAGCGCTTAAAAGCGGTGCTCAATGAGCTTGCTAAAGAAGAAGGCCGAGTCATCTTATTTATTGATGAACTGCATACTATGGTCGGCGCTGGAAAAGGCGAAGGTGCCATGGATGCCGGCAATATGCTCAAACCTGCGTTAGCACGGGGAGAGTTACATTGCGTGGGCGCTACAACCTTAAATGAATATCGTCAATACATCGAAAAAGATGCGGCTTTAGAGCGCCGTTTCCAAAAGATCATTGTTGATGAGCCAAGTGTTGAAGATACCATTGCCATTTTACGGGGTTTGAAAGAACGATATGAATTGCACCATTCGGTAGAAATTACCGATCCCGCCATTGTCGCCGCAGCTTCGCTGTCTCATCGTTACATTAGCGACCGACAACTTCCTGACAAAGCCATCGATTTAATTGATGAAGCGGCCTCAAGTATTCGTTTGCAGATGGATTCAAAACCCGAAGAAATGGACAAACTCGAACGCCGTATCATTCAACTAAAATTGGAAGAACAAGCGTTAGCTAAAGAAAAAGATGAAGCAAGTCACAAACGACTTGAATTGATTGAGATAGAGCGAGAGCAAGCAGAGCATAAATTTTCAGGTTTAGAGACTATCTGGTTGAGTGAAAAACAAGCGATGCAAGGCACGCAAACCATTCGTTCTGAACTTGAACAGGCTAAATTAGATTTAGAAATTGCTCGTCGCGCGTCAGATTTGAGTCGAATGTCAGAATTGCAGTACGGACGTATTCCTGAGCTTGAGAGTAAACTAGAACTCGCTTCTGAGTCAGAAAATCAAGAAACCACCTTGTTGAAAAACAAAGTGACGGAGAGTGAAATTGCCGATGTACTGGCGCGTTGGACTGGTATTCCGGTATCGAAGATGTTGGAGGGGGAAAAGGCTAAACTTCTGTCAATGGAATCGGCGCTGCATCAACGTGTTGTTGGACAAGCTGAGGCCGTTAATGCCGTTTCCAACGCCATTCGTCGCTCACGCGCCGGTTTATCGGATCCCAATCGTCCCATTGGTTCATTTTTATTTTTAGGGCCTACTGGGGTGGGCAAAACCGAATTATGTAAAACATTGGCGGGTTTCTTGTTTGATACCGAAGAAGCCATGGTGCGAATCGATATGTCAGAGTTCATGGAAAAACACTCGGTTGCACGCATGGTCGGTGCTCCTCCAGGTTACGTTGGCTATGAAGAGGGAGGCTATTTAACCGAGGCGGTACGCAGAAAACCGTATTCCGTTATTCTCCTTGATGAAGTGGAAAAAGCGCACCCTGATGTGTTTAATATTTTGCTCCAGGTGTTAGATGACGGCCGCTTAACAGATGGGCAAGGGCGCACGGTTGATTTCAAAAATACCGTGATCATCATGACATCAAACCTAGGCTCAGACATTATTCAAGATGCCACAGTTTACAATAATTATGAGCACTTAAAGTCTTTAGTAATGGGGGAGGTGAGCCAACATTTCAGACCAGAATTTTTGAATCGTATTGATGATGCGGTGGTTTTCCATTCATTGGGTAAAGAGCAGATTAAAGCTATCGCGAAGATCCAGCTTCAGTCACTGCGTCAACGGCTGACACAAAAAGGTTATAAATTAGAGTTAAGTTTTGCCGCATTGGATAAACTCGCTGAAGCCGGATTCGATCCTGTTTATGGAGCAAGACCACTAAAACGGGCCATTCAGACTGAAATCGAAAACCCGCTGGCGCAACTTATTTTGTCGGGCAGTTTGGCCAATGATGGTGTGATAAGAATTGACGCGAGTGCTGACGGCTTGACAATTAATTAGCCATGACACTGGTTTGCCATCATCGTGTGAGATTTGTATTGAGGAACGTTACGCGACTACCCAAGTTGAATAAACACAAAGGAGTCGCGAAAGATTACATCGTGGCCAGTAGGGCTTTTGCGTCATCTCGTTCGGCAAACACAGATGGTGAAGCCAACGCTGTCTCAAGCTCTATTTTAGCTTCACCTAAACGACCAAGCTTGGCTAGGGTGTACGCTAAATGAAAGCGGGTAGCCGGGTCAGTTGAGTCGATGGCATTGGCCTGGCGCAGAGACACCAGGGCATCCTCATAACGGCCCATTTTGGCCAAGATCCAACCATGTGTATCTTGCACGGCGGGGTTACTGCCAGCGGTTCTTAATGCTCTCTTTGAATATTCCAAGGCAGTTGTGAGATTTGTCGCTATATAAATATTGGCTAGGTTGTTCAAGATAGAGAAGTCTTGGTTTAAATTTGGATCATCAATGAGTGTCAAATAGTGATTTTGCGCCTCTTGCCAAAGTCCTAAGTTCATTAGGTGGTCGGCCAGTAACTTTCTCGTCCAATTGTTTTTGGGCTCTTTATCGACAAGCTCTTTGAGCAATGCCGTAAACTCACTACTTTTAACATCTCGACGCGCTAACTCATACATTCGTACCAAAGGCATCTTATAATTAGGGTCTAACCTGACGGCCTTGGCATAGCTGTCGTGAGCCTTAAGGAGTTGATCTTTAGCTAAATAGATGTCGCCGATTAGCAGGGAAATACTCGCTTGGTCGCCATAATATTTCTGCATTGACTCGGCAATTTCCTGCGCTTTTGTTATCTCATCCAATTGTAAATTTAAACGCGCATATTCTAGGTTAAGCAACAAATGTTGCGGTAGGTAACCGAGTGCACGTTTGAGTGTATTAGTTGCCCCATCATAATCTTCTACTTGTTGTTGCATACTGCTTACGGCATAGAGTTTTTGAGGGTTGTCTAACCACAAGTTGTATAACTTACCGAGCTGAACTTTTGCTTCAGTGAATTGATTGTTTGCAATCAACAATTGGGCTTTTTTCAACGCAAATTCTGGGTCAACGGGAAAGTCTTTGACTAGTTTATTAACGAGTCTCAGTGCTCTATCAGCCTGTTGATCCCTGCCGTACAGTTCCAGCAACAATAAATAAGCTTGGCGATTTTGTGTATCCAACAACGTTAGGTTTTCAAGTCGGTTGATGGCTGACGTCAATTCGTTAGTCTGTGATTCAACCAACGCTAACTGAAAAACACTGGCGTTGTTTTGTGGATTCTCTGTGACTAAAGACGTCAATAAGGTTTTTGCCTCAGTCAGTCTATTGGTATTTTTGAATAAAATAGCCAAATTAAAGCGCCCAGCAAAATGCTGTGGGACAATGGCCAAGACATTATCAATAGCGGTTTGCGCTTCTGCATATCTCTGCAGTTTCAGTAATGCTGCAGCTTGTAAATTCCAGTGATCGACATTTCGACTGTCTGCTTTTACAAGCACGTCCGCTGCCTTTAACGCGTCTTCAAAACGTCCTTTTTGGATATACAAAAAACCACGTGCAAGCAACAAAGTGGAAGAGTTTGGAAATTCTTTATTACTATTTTCAATTAACTGAATTGCTAAATCAGCTTTATCTCTCGCTACTAATGCTTTGGAGCTAAGCAAAATAACTTGGATACTATCAGGATATAGTTCACGTAGTTTTGTCAGCAAGTAATCGGCTTTAAAATCTTTACCATTGTTCAAATATAATTGAGCTAACTTCAAAGCAATGGGCAGATGTTCGTAGAGTTTTTCCTCATTTCTATCCAGAACGTGCATCGCCGCTTCATTTTGACCCATAGATACGTAAATTTCAGCGAGCATCGCAACGGCATTCAAATCATCATTATTTTTGGCGATGTACTTACTCAGACTTTGACGGGCTTGTTCAAAATTCCCTTGAATAAAAGCCGTCATTCCTTTGACAAAGTAGAGTGAATCTTGCTTCGCATATTGTTCATTGGTTAAGGTACTGAGTTGGTTACTCAGATTATCTAATATATTGGTGGCCAGCTCGCCTTGTTGGTTTTTAGATAATATCCAACTGTTTAATAGCATAGCGAAAGGATCATCCGGTGTTTGCTTTATGATGCTTTCAGCAATAATTTTAGCTTCATCAATCCTGTTTGCCGATATAAGTGCGTAGGCCAATGATCGGCGCACTACGGGGTCCTCATTGCCAAGCTTTAACGCATGTTGATAAACGTCAATGGCCTGTTCGAGTTCGCCTCGGGCTTCCAAAATCTTACCTTTCAGATGCCAAGTACGACTATCACTCTGATCGATACTAAGAGATTGTTCGATGCCGGCTTCAGCAGCCTCTAGCTTGTTTTCTGCAAGATCTAAATAAATCAAGCTGTTCAAAGCTCGCGTATTTTTCGGAAATAATTTAATGGCCGCGAGATAATCGTTTCGTGCCTCTTGTTTTTTGCCCAAACTACTATATGCGGCAGCAGAGAGCATTTTCCACTCAAACAACGTGGCATTAGACAAAGAATACCCTTTGCCCAGGTCAATCACTTCCTGATATTGCTCGTTGAAAAGTAATACATTTCCGAGTGGTAGCAGTACCAACTCGATATCTATTTTGTACTCTAAAGCTTGCCTAAATTCTTTGATGGCTTCTTCATAATACCCTTTTTGCGTGAGTAACTTTCCCATTAAGAGTTTGGCAGGTAGGTTCTTAGGGTTCGCTTGTAACGCGTTTTTTAAATAGATGTATGAAGCGTCATATTCTTGTTTTTGAAAAGACTGTAAAGCGAGCTCATAAAAACTATCTGCTGCTTCTGACATCTTACTTGTCACTAACATAACGACGAGAAAGGTCACTAATATAATTTTTTGAATCATTAAATTGCCTGTAGCCTTAAAATCAATACTAAGTACAAAGCTATCAATAAGTCTGAGGTAAATAAATATTTGATTTACTAGGGAGGAAAAAAAGCGGTGGAACTAAGGTTAATATAACTAGCTTAGAGTACTTGAGTAGCCCATATTATTGGACTACTCAAGTTAGTCATTTGATTAAGCTTTAGTGCTTGTTTTATTTCTACGACGTTGAACAATAAACAAAGAACTCAGCAAAAACACACCAATAGTACCTGGAGCAGATACTTCTGTTGGTGGCTTTGGTGCCGTTGTCGTTTTTCCGGTAATTTTACGGATTTTAAACGCATCATCGTTTGCATCAACTCTGCCGTCAGTCGGCGTACCAAAAACGCTGTTGTAAGCACCAATTAACCAGTACTGTGATGAAACAGCCGTAGGGCCAGTGTTAACAGAATAGTACGTATCCGTTGGGCCACCATTATATTGTCCAACTGTTAACCAATCACCTGAACCTGCAATGCTGGCCCACGTTGTGTTGTTTAGGATGGGCGATGTATTTGACGCGCCATCATATGCCAGCAAGGTAAAATCGCCATCGCTTACCCAGCCAAAATTGATACCTGTTAATTCGACTGATGAATCAAAACTCACCAGTACCATATCATAATCGATAGAATTGCCTTGGTTATCAAAGGCATGCTCTGGTGAACCACCAGTTTCATCATTGTTAACCATGCCCCAACCATTATTATCACCCCAGTAGTACATACTGCCGCCAGTGATATAAGGGTCTGCATTGCCATCTGGATTTAAACCTGTGCCGCCGGTTTCATTGTTATCAGACCACGCAGTAAAACCAGCAGTTACGGACTCAGAGCCGTTTGTATCAGTGACATTAAACGATGATGTTGGGCAGTTATTTGTACATGTTGTGACTGAATTACCTGCACTACCAGGTGCTAAATCCCACTCCCAAGTAGTAGTGCCCGCATGTACTTGTACGACACACAAAAAAGATGAGGCGATACACACTTTTTGTATTTTTTTCAGCAGATCCATTTTCAATACCTCTATAATCAAAATTCGATGACACTATATGAACGTATAAAGCAAAAAGTAAGCCAGATAATATTTTGTCTTTAAATACAATGAGTTAAAATTTTTCTAAGTCGCATTCAAAATATTGTGTAAAGATATTCGACATCCAATGTGGCTCAACTGTCTGCTAATAATGCCATCATTACATTTTCACCGAGGATTATACTTATATTTGTTAAGGTTTTAGTATGCAAAAAAATACAAACCAAGCAGTAGTAGCGTCATACTTTACTTGTTAAGTATTCTGTCATTCATTGTTGTTGATTAACGCTGCTATTTTTTCTGCTTAGCTGTATTATCCCGTCATAACTTTTTATTGGAGTGTGTTAATGCCAGAACAAAAACGTAGAGGTATTTATTTGTTGCCAAACCTGCTGACTACTGCAGGACTCTTTTCTGGCTTCTATGCGATTGTAGCCTCAATGAATGGACGTTTTGAGGCTGCAGCCGTAGCAATATTTGTGGCAATGATATTTGACGGTTTAGATGGACGGGTCGCGCGAATGACCAACACCCAAAGCGCCTTTGGTGCGGAATATGATTCTATGGCTGACATGGTGTCATTTGGCATGGCACCAGCGCTGGTAGCGTATAATTGGGGATTAACTGATTTAGGTAAAATCGGTTGGCTAGCCGCCTTTATATATGTATCGGGTGCGGCGTTACGTTTGGCGCGCTTTAATACTCAGCTTGGCACTGCAGATAAACGTTATTTTCAGGGGCTAGCAAGTCCCGCCGCCGCTGCACTTGTCGCCGGTCTAGTGTGGGTTGGGGTTGAATACCAAGCTGATGGTAACAGTTACGGTGTTATTGTTGCTTTGGTTACTGGCTTGGCTGGATTACTGATGGTGAGTAATTTCAAATATAATTCGTTCAAGGAACTGAATTTACATGGCAAGGTTCCTTTTGTAGCAATTCTTATTGTCATGTTAGTGTTTGTTGTTGTGGCCACAGAGCCCGCGCTTGTCTTATTTATTGTGTTTGCTCTATATGCTCTGGCCGGTCCGATTAATACATTTCGCAGTGTAGATAAAGTAAGGCTTGAACATGTTGTGGGTGATGCCGAAGACGAAGATGCTGATTTTTTAAAAGAGGTAGATTCCGCTAAAGAGGATAAACCGAATAAATAATAGGCAATAGTTATTGTCCTAAAAAAGCACTCAACGGAGTGCTTTTTTGTTTTTTAGCCCAAAAAACCAGCAGTTGAATTAAAAAATGTATTTAGGGCTTGCAAGTGTATTTGGGATGTCTATAATGCGCCTCCTCGCTTAAGGGCAGTCGGTAAACGGCTCGAACGACCCAGGGTTACTTG
>Ga0210026_1000831_pt1 | contig 33372 bp, 29 predicted proteins | sample CryGeymeta201509_FD_183977 | JGI IMG/M metagenome (GOLD analysis project Ga0210026, IMG submission 183977) | Groundwater microbial communities from Crystal Geyser aquifers in Utah, USA - Crystal Geyser metaG 2015-09 (SPAdes) (version 2) | ecosystem: Environmental > Aquatic > Deep subsurface >...
TTGCGTTCGTGAGCCGAGAGATCAAGAATAGCGGTTACGAAGAACTCATCGCCAGCGGCGTGGTGATCACCGGTGGAACCACAATTCTTGAACATATGCCTGAGCTTGCAGAAGAAGTCTTGGGCATGCCGGTTCGCCGCGGATTGCCTAAAGGCGTGGGCGGGTTGGTCGACGTCGTTCGCAACCCGAAGTTCGCCACTGGCGTAGGTTTGGTGTTGTTTGCAGCTAAGAATCAGGAGCAAAACCTGTTTCGAATCCGCGAGGAACGCATGTACCACAAGGTCGCGAGTCGCATGAAACAGTGGTTCGCTGACATGTTCTGATTTGGCCGGAACCCCGCACCCGCCTTGAAGGTGCGATTCTGCGGTGTTATGGTCCGCGAACGTCAGTCCACCCTAACTGGACGACTTTTCCTCGCAAGAGACAGGTCAGGTCAATCATGCTCCAATTTGATGATGTCGAGCTTCCAGATTCAGCCCGAATTAAAGTGATCGGCGTGGGCGGGGGCGGCGGAAACGCTGTCAACACCATGGTCGCTGAAGGTATCAGCGGCGTTGAATTCATCGCAGCAAACACCGATATGCAGGCGCTTGAGACCAATCTCGCGTCAATTAAGCTGCAACTCGGCACGAAACACACGAAGGGTCTTGGTGCCGGTGCAAACCCCGAAGTCGGGCGTTCGGCGGCTCTAGAAGACCAAACACGTATCGCCGAGCTCATGGCTGGCGCAGATATGGTGTTTGTCACCGCAGGAATGGGTGGCGGAACCGGTACCGGTGCTGCGCCCATCATCGCGAATATCGCTCGAGAAATCGGCGCATTGACCGTCGGTGTGGTCACCAAACCGTTTCATTTTGAAGGCCGACGTCGTCGTCGCCAGGCTGAAGAGGGGATTCGTAACCTCGCAGCATCGGTGGACACGCTTATCACCATCCCCAATCAGCGACTTCTCGCGGTGGCAGGTGATGACACAACGATTCTGGAAGCCTTCAAGCGGGCCGACGAAGTCTTGCTGCAGGCAGTGCAGGGTATTTCGAGCCTGATCACTGTGCGCGGTCTCGTGAACGTCGACTTTGCAGACGTGCGTACCATCATGCAGGGCAAGGGGTTGGCTCTCATGGGGACCGGACGGGCCTCTGGGCCGACTCGCGCCATCGATGCTGCCGAGATGGCGATCTCGTCTCCGCTGCTTGAGGATGTGTCGATTGAGGGAGCCACAGGCATCCTCATCAACATTACCGGCGGCTACGACATGACGCTGAAGGAGATCAACGAAGCGGCTAGTCTTATCGAGGAAGCCGCCGATGAAGATGCCCATATCATCTTTGGTAATGTGATCGACGAAGACATGCGCGACGAGATCAAGGTGACCGTCATCGCGACGGGTTTCCCTTCGGCAGTTTCTGAGATTGAATCGTCAAGCCGCCGCAAGGAGACTGCTGTTCCGGTCCGCGCGTCGCAGCGAGATTTGCGCACCACTGTCAATGGTATGCCTGCCGCTGATGAGGCTGCAGCGGCCGCAGATATTGAGGAAGAAGTCGCCGCAGCGAAGGCCCCAGTGGCTCCAGCGGCCGACGACCGGCGGGCGAGTTTTATTCGTTCGCAAAGCGGCAGTGTGCGCCAGGTGGGCGGTGGCCTCAGCCCGACTGAGGAAGAGCAGATGGACGTTCCAACGTTCCTGCGTCAGCCTCGACGTCGCAACGAGTGAGCGTGTCTTCTCTTGACCACGTGTGCATCGTCCTGTGGCAACCACAGGACGACATCAATATTGGAAACACGATCCGGGCAGCAAAGAATTTCGGCGTGACCGACGTTCGCTTGGTGTCCCCCGCGATCGGAGATCCACATTGGATTCTGGTCTCTGCCCCCAAATGTGAAGACATCGTTTCGAATTTGAAACGATTCGACTCGCTGGAAGACGCTCTGTCGGATTGCGTGCGGGTCATCGGCACGTCGGCCCGTGGCCGAGCCGGAAATTGGCCCGTTCTTCATCCCACCGAAGCCGCTGAACAAGCCTTGGCAGTGCCCGGCAAGGTTGCCTTTCTTTTTGGGCGTGAAGATCACGGCCTCTCAAACGAGGCGCTCGATCATTGTGATGCGGTTGTGAGCGTGCCGACGAATCCCGACTACACTTCGCTAAATCTGGGTCAGGCTGTGTTGTTGACACTCTGGGAGTGCTTCCGGGTCTCGGGCTCCACTGTGGAACGCGAAGCTCCGTTTCCGCTGGCCCGTCGCGAACAGGTAGAGAGAATGCTTGACAGTGCTGAGGCGACCTTGGAGCTGACGGGTTTTTTCAAGTCGTCAGGAAAAGAATACGTGGTGCGCTCCATTCGAAGCGTTTTTCTGCGCGCAGGCCTCGACGAGCGCGAATTGGCGATTTGGTTTGGGGTCTGGAAAGAAATCCCGACCTTTCTTCGCCGTCATTCCTGAACGGCCCACGACAGCTCAAATTCAGGGGGAGCTTCGATTCGGCCCACGCTCGCGTTTGAGGCGACTCGAAGGATGTATCGTCCCACGCCAACAGGCGCGGTGATTTCCCAAGCGCCTCCGATCCATACGGCCGTTCGGACGGGCGAAGTTCCATCCACCAGAAGGCTCACATCCAGTGCGGGTGAGCTCAGACCCGGTACGACCGCGAGGTTGAGATTGCCAGGGGTCAATCCGCTCAATTCGATAAACACCACATCCCATCCATCGTTGATGGGGCAGTAACCAAAGATCTGTGACCCAGCTTCCGCGGGGATCGACGTAGCAGGAGTGTTGGCAGCCTGCACGCCTGGACATGACCACGGCGCCAGAACCGAGTAACCGAGCCGATAATCAGAGCTCAAACCAAGAGCCGAGAGTACGCGCACGTAGTAGTCGCCCGAAACACCAATCCTAGGCCATTCGCGCTGTTGACCGCGAGAAATCTCCAAGACCTCGCCTTCGGGAGACAGCAGCTGAACGACAAGCGATGTGTCGGACAGTGTTCGTTCTACGCGCAACCCGTTCTGAGCTGTGATGCCGCGCAACACAAACCAGTCTTCATCCAAGCCGCAGGTTTTTGCGCGTATCTCCGACGGCACATCGGTTGCTGTGGCGACCGCAGTCGCAGCAAGGGGGGTGTCGTTTTCTTCGAACGCGTCGTTGGCACAAAACTCTCGCGCAATCGATAACGTGTAGGTGGAGGTCGTGTAGGTGGTTGGCCGAATTTCCACAAAGAGAATTTGGTCTCGATTTGGAGCGACGCGTACGGTTGAAATGGGATCGAGCAGGGTGTTCTGGGCCAAAAGTGTTCCGTCCGATCCCCACACGTAGAGATCAACATCGGGGATGGCCGACTTCTGGTCGATGCGCACACGAACGACGTCGGTGCTTCCGGCCCGCACCGAGAACCAGTCCGATGTTTGGGGACATAACGTCAGGTCGTCGTAAACACAGGCCAGCGTGGCGGTGTTTGGGCAATCTGCAGCGGGTGCCAGGGCGAATGCCGTTGCGCGTGAGTGGTTGGGAAGCACCATCGCGTAGATGTCCTCATCACAGCTCACATTCAGGCATGCGCCGACGGGAATTTCACAGATCTGAGTCTCAAGGCAGTCTTCATTGGTGCTGCACGGAGGCTGAATGCACGCGCCCGCGGAGCAGATTTCGTCTGGCCGACAGTCTAGAGCCGCGTCACACGGGCTCTCCAACTGGCATGACGAAAAGCCAGCAGCGAGCACACAGCGCTGCCCGAAGGGGCACTCCGTGTCTTGTGAACAATTGGGTTGGCAAAGGCCTGACGTGTCTCCTGTTTGGTAGAGACAGGATTGTCCGGGTGGGCAGTTGGACAAGGCAGGGCGGCAGCCAAAGCGACATACCGACCCTTCGCAAACATGGGTGTCAGGGCAATCCTGATCCGCGCCACATGGTTTAGCCACACAACGTTCGGTTCTGGAATCGCAGACTTCCGCTGTGGAGCAGCCATCAACGGTGCACCGAAATGCGGGCTTGCAGATGCCGGTCTGGCCGTCGCAAATAAGCCCACCGGGGCAGGGGTTGCCGTCGGCGCATTTGACCTCGGCGGGGCGACATTGCCCGGTGGCTGTGTCGCAGATCTCAGCTGGCCGACAGGTGTTTTCGACGCGGCAGTCGGATACGATTTCTAGACACGCACCACTGAGGACGTCGCAGGTAAACCCTTGTGTGCACCCAACGTCTTCGCAGGTGATTTCAGGGGTGCACCCGTAGAGGGTCATCATCAATATGAGAATTAGGGCGCTTCGCATGGAAGCTAGAGTGCCGAAGACCGACGCAGCATACAAGCGGCTACTCTTCAGGCGCTTCGGACGGTACGTAACAGAAGCCTGGGCCTTCGATGTCTTTTCGACACGTGTACCCATCGCGGCAATCGCCCGAAGACTCGCAGTAGGCCATGCAGAACGACTCTTCTCGGCTGAACTGAATGCATACCGAGTCGCTAGGACAGGAGTCGTAGTCGCAAGGTGTGATCGTGCAATAGCCGGCCTCTACCGTGACATCACAGATCGCGCCCGTTGGACACTCCGCGCTGCTGACGCACTCGTCGCCGACTTTGCTGGCACAACCTGCGCCTGCAATTAAAACCATCAATAAAGTGTTGATGACGAGATATGGGAACTTTTTTGACGGCATGATAGCGTTCACAACCTGAGCCTGATGCTTGTTGGCTTTTAGCGCTCCATGAGGAAAATGACAACGCTCCAAAGTCGAAAGCACTCGTGGATCCGGATAGGCCTGTTTCAGTTCGCCTCGGTTTTTGTGCATCTTGCGCTCGTATTGGCACTGGTGATGCCCTTTGCGGCAAACCTGTTGGCCAACAAGCCACTTCCAGTCAAGCCGCCTAAACCCAACCCTGACTTCAAGCTCAGCGTCGTCGAGGAACCTCCGAAACCTAAAGAGAAGGTCCTCATTCCACCGACGCCTATCCCCAAGGTTGTCCCCGAGAAGATCGTCCAGAAGACCAACGATGTTGCGCCCGAACGGGCCAATTTCGTTTCTAAGAACGCCAACCGGGTAGAAAAAGACGAGCGCGCCGAACTCACCCAAGAAAAACCGATCGAAAGGCAGGAGAATCCCACCGAGCCCAGTGAACTCGAGAAAACAAGTTCCGCGTCAGAGTCCTCAGACAATAAGCCCGTCGACATCCAAAGACTCTTCAACGTTCCGATGGCTGCGATGGAGTCGCCTCTTGGTCGCCGAGAACAAGCGGCCAGAGCGGCATTAACGGCCAAAGATGCCAACAAGAAGGTGCTTGCTGATTTTGACGCAAGGGACAAGGCATTCCGCGGCGCCCTCGAGAGCTTTGCGTCCGACGTTGCGGTTGGAAACCACACGGGCGTCAACGCTTACTCGGACTCCGCCAAGCGCTACCTTGAGAGAATTCATCAGAAGATCCACAAGCGCTGGGCGGACGGCTACCTGCCTTATTTGGACTCCAGCGTTCCGATGGGAAGCCCACTTCGCAACCCAAACCTGAACACCAAGCTGGAGATGGTCATCGATGGAGCCACTGGGGTCGTAGAGAAGGTCTCGATCGTTAAGACGTCGGGTGAGCTGATGTACGACTCCGAGGCGATCATCATTGCTCAGACGATTGGCCCCCACGGGTTGGCGCCCGACGACGCAACCAGCCCCAACGGAAAGGTCTACATTCATTGGAACTTCTGGCGCGATTCACGGCAATGCGGAATCTTTGGTGCCGAAATGTTCATCGTGAACAAAGACGGCTGAGCTTGACCAGCCTTCACGAGGCCGTTAGAAGTGCGACCGGCCGTTACGTTGAGGTCAACATGAGCTTTCCAGAACCGTTCTATCGCTGGCGTCCACACCCCTGGCATGGGGTTGAAGTTGGACCTAATCCACCCGAAATCGTTCACGCCTACATCGAGATCACGCCTTTCGACTCCGTGAAATTCGAAGTCGATAAGGTGACAGGTTACTTGCGTGTCGATCGCCCGCAACGCACATCGTCGCAGCCGCCAGCACTCTATGGCTTCATCCCTCGCACCTATTGTGGTGACCGGGTGGGCCGCTTGTCGCCTGAGGCTGAACGAGGTGACGGAGATCCACTCGACATCTGTGTGATCTCTGAACGTCGCATCGATCGCGCCGAAATTCTGTTGAACGCACGCGTGATTGGTGGACTGCAGATGGTCGATGGCGGAGAAGCCGACGACAAGATCGTCGCGATTCTTCAAAACGACCATATCTGGGGCAGCGTCCGAGACATCTCAGAATTGCCAGGCATCTTGATTGAAAGGCTTCAGCATTATTTCCTGACCTACAAGCAGATCCCAAGCGAAAGTGGCTCTCCTCGCGTTTCGATCACCTCGATCTACGGCGCCGCCGAGGCACACGTGCTCGTTGAAGCCGCGATTGCCGACTACAACGAGACCTACGGGGCCTAATCGTGGAAACCATCGTGTGTTTGTCGTCCCAGAGCTGGGACGACAAAATGTGGACCAATAAGCAACACATCATGAGCCGTTTGGCTCGTGAACACCGTGTGATCCACGTGGACCATGGTCTACGGATGCTTCCTGAGTATCTGTGGCGACGTCTGCGTAAGAACCCTTCCGACACTTGGCGCGGCCTTTCGCTGCTCTGGGACGGCGTTTCGCAGCGCGATTCATCGCTCTACGTTGCCGACCATTGGGCTCCCTTGTTTTTTCAGCTGCTGAAAAAGGGGAATCGACTGCGTTCGGCGGCCGAATACGACCTCAAGGTCCTATTCTTGAAGCGTTTTCTGGAGCGAGAAGGGATCACTGATCCCATCATTTGGGTGTATCATCCCGGTTTTGCGGATGCGGTTCGGCATCTGCCGCGAAAGCTGCTCGTCTACGACTGCGTGGACAACTACGAGGCCTTTCCAAATTACCGCGCTTCGGCTGCCTGGATCAGGAAGAGCGAAGATAAGTTATGCAAAGAAGCAGACCTTGTTTTCACCACCAGCGCTCCACTCTATGAGTTGAGGAAGCCCCTGAACCCAGAAAATACCTATCTGGTTCATAATGTGGGGGATGCGGATCATTTCGGCCGAGCGCTTGAACCAGGACCGATTCCCGACGACATCGCCGATATTAAGGGGCCCATCATTGGTTTTGTCGGGGCCATGAGCGACTACAAAGTCAACCTTGAATGGCTCCAATACGCAGCAGACAACCGCCCAGATTGGACGATTGTGCTGATTGGACCTGTGGGCGAGGCCGATCCGACCACGCGTCTGGGCAAGCTTAAGACGACCCCAAATATCCGGATTCTTGGGCACCGCGACTATGTGTTGCTGCCCGATTATTGCCGAGCGTTCGACGTTGCCGTAATTCCCTATCGAATCAACGAGTATACCGAGAGCGTTTTTCCGATTAAGTTCTTTGAGTTTCTCGGTACCGGAAAACCCGTAGTAGCGTCGGCACTCCCAGCGATCATGCCCTACGCCAAATACGTTAACATCGCAGAATCGGCCGAGGAATTTGTCGACCAATGTGAATTGGCGATGTCCGACCCGACGTCGGGTCAAGCAGACCGACTCAAGGTCGCCAAAGAGAACTCATGGCCCAAGCGAATTGGTGACATCATGGGGCATATTCAACGCAAGTTGAGCGAGAAACGAAGCGAATCAGCGAAAGCTTGAGTTTGTGTGCGGCGAAACGCTGCTGAGCCAAGGAAAATCATGCAGCAAAAATACAAAATTCAGGTCGATCCCGAGCACTATTCAGATCTCCGATACGACACCAAATGCCGGTTCGCGAGCTATTGGCACCAGGCTGACGAGATCACGAGTCGCAAGCCCGAGTCCGTGCTCGAAGTCGGAATCGGCAATGGTTTTTTGCATCGTTACCTTGAACAACTTGGTGTGCACCTGCATACGTGCGACTTTGACGGGCGTCTGAATCCCGAGACGGTGGCGTCGGTCCTCGACTTGCCGTTCAAAGACGGCGAATTCGACATGGTTTGTTGTTTCGAGACGCTCGAACATCTTCCTTTCTCGGACTTCGATCGCGGCCTCGACGAGCTCACGCGGGTTTCGTCGCGTTACGTGCTCATCAGCTTGCCAGACGTCACGCCTTATATGCGCGTGGACATGAAAGGCAGCATTGGTCGTATCGTCCATGGGGTTCGAGACCTGCCCAACATCTCGCCTCGCGAACATAAATTCGACGGCGAACATTATTGGGAAGTCGGCAAAAAGGGGTATCTGCTGAGCGATATTGTCGGGCACCTGACCAAACACGGCCTCGTCGTGGAACATAATTTCCGCGTCTTTGAGCAGCCGTACCATCGTTTCTTAAGCTGCCGTATCGCGTGAGCACTCACGCCGACGTCAAAAAAACGCTCGTAAGCGGGTCGTTCTGGATCGCCGTCAGCGAGATTTTAAAGGCCGTGGCCGAGCTCTCAAGTTCGATCATCGCGGCTCGTGTGTTGTCACCCGAAGACTTTGGATTGATGGGCACGGTCCTGCTGACCATTGCCGTCTTAGAAAACTTCTCGCGCACGGGATTCGACCAGGCGCTGATTCAAAAACAAGACGAAGTCGAACCCTTCCTGAATGTGGCCTGGACTTGGCACGTGTTGCGCGGGGTAGGGCTCGCCGCTCTTCTGGCGGTCGCTGCGGTTCCGGTTTCCCACTTTTTTGACCAACCCACGCTCAAATATCTAATCTGGGCGATGACTCTGCAGGTCGTTTTTCAGGGGGCTCAGAATATTGGGCTCGTTTTCTTCTCGCGTGATCTGAACTTCAAGACCATTTGTGTGGTCAATGGCCTGCAGGCGTTTGCCAGTGCGGGTGTGGCTATTCCGGCTGTGCTGGTCTTTCAGAACGTCTGGGGCCTTGTCGTTGGCTTGATTGCGGGCGCTTTTGTTTCGTTGATCGTTTCTTACGTTGTGCAACCGTTCAGGCCAAAGCTCGAATGGGATCCTGCTCGATTCAAAGAGCTCACCCGTTATGGGCGTTGGATCACAGGCCTGTCCTTTATCGGATTCATTGTCACGCAGGGCGACGATATATTTGTCAGCAAATACCTCGGGTTGGCGGCGCTGGCGTACTACCAGCTGGCCTACTCGATTTCGAATTTGCCCGCGACGAAAGTGACCCACGTGATTTCGCGCGTGAGCTTTCCGACCTACGCCAGGCTGCAGAATAATCCAGAAGGGCTACGCGCCGCATTTGTAGGGGTTCTGCGCTCGACGATGATGCTGTCGGCACCTGTGTCAGTCGTCATTTGGTTGGCTGCTCCGGGAATTGTTGAGCATATTCTGGGGCAGAAATGGGCGCCGATTCTGCCCTTGATTCAGATTCTCGTGATCTCCGCATTTGTGCGGTCTTTCGCGGCCTTAGGTGGCGCCTTGTTTCAGGCCTGTGATCGGCCCGATCTCGATTTGAAGATGAACCTGCCACGCTTTGTGGCGGTGGTGGGCCTAATCTGGCCACTCACGGCATGGCGAGGACTCGAAGGCGCTTCTTGGGTCGTGTTGATTGCGATTTCGAGCTGCCTGCCCGTGTGGTTCTACGGCGTATGGAAACTCGCTCGCCTATCTGTTTCAAGCGCGCTTGTTGCCACGATTCCATCACTTTTTTGTGGGAGTCTGCTGGCAGGAATTTGGATTGGAATGGAAACCGCAATCGTAGCCAATTTTGGCAGCTCGATCTGGACCTTTGCGGCCATTATCGTGTCTGCCCTCTGTCTCTGGCTTTTGGTGTTGCGAGGAATCGGCCGTTGGGTGCCGTCCGTCGACATCATCAGCCTGATCAAGCAGCTGACCTAGCTTTCAGATGCGTCGGAAGTAGACAAGGTGGGCGGGAAAACCACGTTCGAAACAATGAACTTCGCGGTTGGTCCAAGGAAAAGGATTCAACGGGTATTCGTCGAGCTTCAACGGCTCGAATTCCGGATGGTCGGTGAGCGTCGAACGCATGTCGTCGGCCAATGGCCCCACGTCGGTGCGAATCCAAACCTTTCCACCTGATGGCATCTTTTGGGCCAAGAGGTCCAAGAAATCGGGCTGAATCATGCGCCGTTTATGGTGTTTCGCCTTCCACCACGGGTCGGGATAAAGCAGGAACATCTCTTCGAGTTGTCCGTCGTCGATCAGGATTGGGATCGCCAGATTTGCGTCTGCGTGAATCGTGTCGGCATTGGTGCATCCTCGTCGTTTTCCCAGACTGGCTGCCGCTCGCGCAAAAGAAAGCCGTAGTTCTATTCCAAGATAACGGCGGTCCGGATTAATCTCGGCGAGGTCCACAAGAAACTTCCCGCGATTGGCGCCGATTTCGATCGAAATCGGGCCTTCGATGGGATGAGAGAGCGCATAACTCCGAAGCTCAGCAAGCGATCGGCCTGAGAACTCTTCGGTGTACGCGTCGAAGCGTAAGTCTAAATTGGCCATGGCCTATATGGTGATGCTCATGCCGTCACGTGCTGCGACGGTGTTTTGAAATAGCGATTTACCAAGTCGTTCGACTTCATCGAGGTAGTCGTCTCCACTACTTGGATCGTGGTGAAAAAGCACGAGGTTTTTGACCGCAGAAAGGCGCGCCAGAGTGGCAGCGATTTCGACCGTCGAATGGCCATACCCTTGCGTTGGCACGGGCATCGAGGTGTATCGAGCTTCGGTGTACATCGCGTCGTGGATCAAGACGTCGGCATCCTGGGCAAACATCACCAAACGACGGTCGCCGTGGACATAACCTTCGGTGTCCGTTGCGTAGACGACCGACTTGTCGCCCGCCACGATCTTATAGAGATTCACACCGGATTTGGGATGATTGTACCCGCGCATGCAGTGGACGCTGAAGGCAACGTCTTCGGGAGCCGGAATCTTAGCTTGGTCGCCAGGATGCTTGGGCTGCAATTTCACAGGCTCGTCTTGATCATGAAGAAAATAGACGACGTCGGCCTCGCCGATGTCTGTGATCGTCTTGCGCGAAAGCATCTCGTAGAGTGGTACTGGATGAAAGGGGGGGCGAATGATGTCGTCGAGCGTCGCTTCAAATGAAGGGTAACGCGGGTTGCGGGGACCCCAGATGTTGACGGTCGCGTCTGGACGGTACATCGCCGAAAAATAGGGCAAACCCAGAATGTGATCGTAATGCGCGTGCGTGATGAACAGGTCGACACGTGGCCCACGAATAGCGTTTAGCATCGAGCCGAGCGTTGTGATGCCACTGCCAGCATCCAAAACAACGGTCCGGTCACCCACGGTCACAACCACACACGACGTGGCTCCGCCGTATTTCTTATTTTGCAGCCCCGCGACAGGAAAACTGCCACGACAACCCAAGATGTTGACCTTGATGTCTGTCATCGATGCGCCAGATAAAAAGAATACTTGTTAGGCTTGTTTCCAACTCTGGTTATATAGCAGTCTGGAATTAGGGCGGTCAAGCAAGTTCACCGCCTTCACACCCGCATGGAATAAGGCTTGTCGTTGATTTGGAGCGTTGACATCATCGATGGGGTTCAAACTCAGTTGCTCGGAATTGGCATCTGGGTTTCGGTGGCGCTCGTTGCTTGGCGGTCGCGACGCCTCGACCATGACCCCTTTCGGGCAGCCGTTGCGCTGGCCGGGTTTGTGGCGATCGCGCTCCTCGGGGCACGAATCGGTGGAGTGATGGTTGGTCAGGTGCCCCTCGCGTCGTTTCTTGATCCTCACCAGGCTGGACTGACCAGTTCAGGCGGGGCAGTTGCGGTATCTTTCGCCGCATTGATCTTGGTTGGGCAGGGGAGCCTGGGCAGGACACTCCTTGATGATCTCACCCCTGGAATGTGGCTCCTGCTCGCGGTTTCCCGAATCGGATGTGTTTTTCAAGGATGTGATTTCGGCCAGGCGTCGACGTGGGGAATTGCCTACCGAATGCCCTCGTCAGCCTGGACCACGCAATTATTGAGCGGTCAGATTTCTGCATCTGCCACGTCGTCACTGCCCACATTTCCATTTCCGATTTTCGACGGACTCGCAGCGATGGTCGCGTTTGTGATCGCCTGGCGGTCGTTCAAACGGCCGGTGACCTCAACTTTGGCATCGGCACTGGTTTATCTGGTCATTCGTTTCGGTCTCGAATTTGGCCGCGACCCGCACACCACCGAAATGTGGGGTGTGTTGACGCGACCGCAGCTGATCTTGTGCTTGGTGGCGTACGGTTGTTTCATGGGATTGCGCATCATAGCCCGGACCTCAGATGACTCTCTTTCCAATTGAATCGCCAGTGCGCCCCGATCGGATGCTGAACGAACGCCTGTTTTTGGGCAGCGCGGGTTGGTCGTACGACGATTGGGATGGCAATTTCTACCCGGCAAATCTGGCTGCGCGCGACCGTCTTGCCTACTACGCGACCCAATTTCGAAGTGTTGAAATCGACTCCACTTTTTACGGCTGTCCGGCGCGCTCGACCGTGCAGGCTTGGTACCAGCGGACGCCTGACGATTTCATGTTTGCCGCAAAGTTCCCGCGCACGATCACGCACGACGCGCGACTCATCAATTGCGCGGATGAAACCTACCGATTCATCGAGACCATGTCTGAGTTGGGCGAGAAGCTCGGGCCGCTCTTGCTTCAGTTTCCGCCAAGCTTTAACGCCTCGGCATTTGGGGACGTGGAAAGGTACCTCGAAGGCCTGCCCGATGGTCTGATGTACGCCATTGAGGTCCGACACACCTCTTGGCTTACCGATGAGTTTGCCGAATTGCTTAAGACCTGGGGTGTTGCGCTATGCATGGCATGCGCCGGGCCGATGCAACGCTTTTGGCGGTCAACTTCCCGCGTCGCATATATTCGATGGCTCGGTGACTACGACGCTTTCGATACTTTCGATTCGGTTCGTATCGATCGGGAAGACGAGATCGGTTGGTGGGCTCCTCGAATTCACCATTTTACGAATCAAGGCGGGGTGGTTTTTGGGTACGTGAACAACCATTACGCCGGCTATTCACCTGCGACCGTGCATCTGGTTGAGCGCAAATTGCGCGAAGAATTTGCGAAAGATCCCGATCCGCCCAAAGACACGTGACAATCCACTTGCTGCTCGCTTAGCTCGCTCCTATAGTGCGCGCGACTTGAGCGATGAGGTCCGAATATGACACTGCAGCTCGACTATCACGCTCTCCGTGAGGCCGCTCGCACGGTTGAAGATCCTAAGATCTTGGATGGGCGGGTGATTTCGGCAGCCCTGCGTGAGCAGGTTCGCTTGGGCGTAGAAACCCTCAAAGATCATACTGCGATCGTTCCTAAGCTCGTGGTCGTGATGGTTGGGGAAGACCCTGCCTCACAGGTGTATGTCCGCCATAAGATCCGGGGATGTGAGGTCACCGGCATCACGAGCGAACGTCGGATTCTTCCGGTGTCCACGTCACAGGACGTGCTCCACGCCGTGTTGAGCGAATTGTCGGCTGATCCAACGGTCCATGGGATCTTGCTTCAATTACCGCTTCCTCCCAATCTGGACGAAAACCGAGCTCTGGAATGGATCCACCCCGATAAAGACGTCGATGGGTTTCATTCTGCGAATTTGGGCCGCTTGATGTCGTGGGCGGGCGAACTTGAGCCGTGCACCCCAAGGGGCGTGCTGACGATGATGGCCGCCTACGGAATCGACCCGCTGGGTAGCAAGACTGTTGTGGTGGGAAGAAGCGTGGTCGTCGGACGCCCAATGGCTCATATGATGATTCGAGCTGGCGCCACCGTCACGGTCTGCCATCGCCACACACGAGACCTCGCTGAAGAAGTCCGAAGGGCAGATATTCTCGTGGTCGCAACCGGCGTTCCTGAATTGATCAAGGGCGACTGGATTAAGCCCGGCGCGCAGATTTTTGATGTTGGAATCTCACGCGTGGACGGTCGCCTGGTGGGCGACGTTGAATTCAAAGAAGCTTACGAACGGGCAGGGCGCATCACTCCGGTTCCTGGCGGCGTAGGCCCCATGACCGTTGCAACCCTTCTCGAAAACACACTCCGCGCAACGTTGAGCGCGAATAATTTGAAACTCGCGCATGGGGAGATTGGCCCCACGCCGCAAAAGGAGCTTGTATGGCACAAACGATGAAATCGGTTCCTCTGGAATCGCAGCATATAGCCGCCGGCGGCAAAATGGTTGAGTTCGCTGGTTACTCGATGCCCGTGCAGTACACGGGGATCAAAGAGGAGCATCACGCGGTTCGAAATCGAGTCGGCCTCTTCGACGTGTCTCATATGGGCGAGGTTGAGTTCCGCGGTCCTGACGCTCTGGCGGCCGTGGATCGTTTGATCACCAACGATATTTCGAACCTGGTCGACGGTCAGGCCATGTACACCGCAATGTGTCATGAAAACGGCGGCATTGTTGACGACCTGGTCGTCTACCGCCTTGCTCAAGACCGTGTGTTCATCTGCGTGAACGCGGCGAATCGTGAAAAAGATTTCGAACATATGAAGGCGCATAAAATGGCCGGAAATTTCGAGATGCTCGATCGCGGCGACGAATTTGCGCAACTCGCGATTCAGGGACCACTTGCTCTCCAAGTCGTACAGGCCATCACGGATATCGACGCTGCAGCTATCCCTTATTATCACGCGAAAGATGGCAAAGTGGCTGGAATCGATTGTCTGGTCTCGCGCACTGGCTACACCGGTGAAGATGGATTTGAGGTCTATATTCCGGTTGCAGGCGTTAAGGCAGTCTTTGACGGACTCATGGAAGCAGGCACTCCCGTGGGAATGCAGCTCTGTGGTTTGGGATGTCGTGACACCCTCCGGCTTGAGTCCAAGTTCTTGCTCTACGGCAATGACATGAACGACGAAACCAACCCGCTCGAAGCTGGGTTGGGCTGGGTGACAAAGCTCGACCGCGCCACCAACTTTGTTGGGAAATCGGCGATTCAGGCCATCAAGACTGCGGGAGTAACGCGTCGTTTGCGTGGCCTTGTTTTGCAGGATCGTGGCGTGATTCGACACGACTACCCAATTTTTGTGGGCGACAAAGAAGCCGGCATTGTGACAAGTGGTGGCTATTCGCCGACGCTTGAACAAAGCATTGGACTTGGATACATCGCGGTTGAGCATTGCGACGCCGAACGTGTGGACATCGAAATTCGCGGCCGACGCTTATCGGCAACAACAACTAAGAAGCCATTTTACAAGAGGAAAGATTGATGCAGATCCCAGCAGACCTGAAGTACACTAAGGAACACGAATGGGTTCGCGACGAGGGAGACGGCGTCGTTACCATCGGAATTACCCATTTTGCCCAAGAAGCGCTTGGTGACATTGTTTATGTCGAGCTGCCAGCGCCCGGCACCGCAGTTGAAGCCCACAGCGAATGCTGTGTCGTCGAGAGTGTGAAGGCCGTTTCAGATGTTTATTCACCGGTTACTGGTGAGGTTCTTGAGACCAACGATTCACTGGACGCGAGCCCAGATCTGGTCAACGAGACCCCATACACCGATGGCTGGATGATGAAGATCAAGCTTTCCGATGTGGCCGAGCTTGATGACCTGCTTGACGCAGAAGGCTATCAGATCTTCCTGACGCCATAAGGCTGCGGGCGCATCCAGCGCTCAAGGTTAGGCCCGTAAATTCGTGGTGCCTGACGCAATTCCTCAACACTCGCCGATCCGGTCAGCAAACAAGTCGTTTGCAGAGCATCGATCGTGGTTCTGGCGAAGGCCGCCGCTTCTTTGGCGCCCCCCTCATGGGCGGCTTTCAGCCAGGGTAGGGCCATGCCGGCGAGTCTGGCGCCCAATGCGATTGCCTTGGCGCTGTCCAGCCCGTTTCGAAGGCCCCCGGAGGCGATCGTCTGGAAACCCGCTTCTACGGCCCAATGGACCGAAGCAGCGGTTGGAATGCCCCAATCCCAAAACATCTCGCCGATCGTTCTTTTTTCTGGAGCAGATCGTAGCGTTTCGACACCGATCCAAGTCGTTCCACCTGCACCGGATGTATCAACCCACGTGATTCCCGACTTCTTCAGTCGGTGCAGCGCGTTGAGTGAGAGGCCACACCCGGTTTCTTTGACGATCACCGGAACCTGGAGTTCCTGTACCAGCCGCGCAATCCCGTCCACTACCCCTCGGAAGTCTCGGTCTCCTTCGGGTTGGATGAGCTCCTGACCTGGATTCAGATGAACACACAGAGCATCCGCCCCGATCAGGTCAACCAAGTCTTGAGCCTCGGTGTTCGACATGGCCGCGGCTTGCACGCCCCCGATATTGCCCAACAACAGGATGTCGGGCGCGACGTCGCGCACTTGGTAGGTGCGGGCCAGCGTCCGATCGCGAAGGATCGCGCGCTGTGATCCCACCCCAAACGCAAGGCCAAATTCTTGAGCGACAGCCGCTAGGTCACGATTGATCTTCTCGGCAGCTACGGCGCCGCCCGTCATGCCTGTGATCAAAAGCGGCGCGTTAAGCGTTCGCGACATGAGCGTCGTCGACAGGTCAATGTCGTCCCATGAAATTTCAGGCAAGGAGTCGTGCAGCAACTCGAGCTCCTCCAGAAGCGTAGTCTTTCCGCGGGATTCGACGGCTTCGCGTGCGCAGAGCTCGATATGGTCGAGCTTTCGAGATGAGATATCGGGTTCGTGCGCCACAGCGTTCCTTGGCTTTGGGACGGCATTCAGATGCGCGTGCTGGGTAAAGTTGTGCAACTTTTGTTCGTAAGGTCGCTGGCGTTCGCGGATTGATTGACGCTCCGCGCCCCGGCGGCCTATACTCGCGGCGCATGTTCGCCGTCTATGTCGATTCCTGCAAGACTTGGCACCCGCCTTGCGACGAGCTGATGACTCCCTATCTTTTTGGCAAATATTGTCTGCTTGAGCGCGTAAGTGTTGGCGGAATGGCAGAAGTCTTCAGGGCGAAGCCGCTCAACGCTCCAGATTTCAACGGTTATCTGGCCCTCAAGCGGATCCTTCCCCATTTGGCTGAAGACGACGAATTCATCATGATGTTCGTCGATGAAGCTAAACTGACGGTCCAATTGGTTCATCCCAATATCGTAAAAATTTACGAACTGGGCATGTTTCAGGGATCTTACTACATCCTGATGGAGTACATCGCGGGCAAAGACCTGCTGACTCTTCAAAAGAGGGTCCGTAAGAGAAAAGACGTCATCGGGATTGCGCGCAGTGTCTACATTGCCCACGAAATGGCTCGCGGACTGCACCATGCCCATACCGCGGTCGACGCTAACGGCGTTCCGCTGAACATCATTCATCGCGACGTCTCGCCGCAAAACGTGTTGGTCGACTACCTGGGAAACATCAAGGTCATCGATTTCGGCATCGCGAAAGCAGCCGTTCAAAGCACCCGCACTCAAGTTGGCGTCCTGAAAGGGAAGATGGGCTACATGTCTCCCGAGCAGGTCATGGGCTTGCCCCTTGACCGAAGGTCCGACGTCTTCGCGATTGGCACCGTGCTTTGGGAAATGCTGACCAATCGTCGTCTCTTCAACGCCGAAAACGAATTTGAGACCATGCAGCTCGTTCGAAGCGCTCAAGTGAGCGCACCGAGCTCAGAGAATCCAGAAATCCCGCCCGATCTTGACGCGCTGGTGCTCCGGGCGCTGACAGCCAATCGCGACGAGAGATTTCAGTCCGCAGAGGAGCTCGCAAATGCCCTCGGAGCGTGGCTGTCCGTGAATCCCTGTGGGGCGGAGGATTTGTCGACATGGATGCGTGAGGTTTTTGCCGAGGATCTTGACGAAGAACTGTCCAAACGAGACGAATTCGCGAAGATCCAGACGCCTGACGACATCCGACGCCTCTCGGCTTCTGAGTCAGTGTCGTTGCTGAACGGCGATGACGACGAGACGGCAGATAAGACTCAGATCTGGGAGGGCGACCTTCCGACCCCCGGCGTCGACCCTCTTGAATTTGCGGCCCAACACACCGTCGTGCAGGCCGGTGGTTTTGATATCGACGCTTATCTTGCGGAGCAACGAGGCCAATCAGCGCCGCCAAAATTTCAAAATGGAGGGGCGCCAATGGGGTACCCGGCTGGTGCGCCAATGGGGCATCAATCGCTTGATGTTGGCTTTCAATCAGAAGGCACGCGGCCAGGATTTGGGATCCCGCTCCAACCCGCACCGAAGCGGGGCCTGACAGCTCCGATGTACGCGACGCTTGGCATCTTTGTGGTCCTGTTGATCGTCACTGGAGCGCTGGCTTTCAAGCATTTTGGACCGAGTCATTCTGCAACCGGCGCCGTGCTGGTTACGGCCCATCCGCCCACGGCACAGGTTCGGCTCAATGGCGCTCCATTCGCTTGCACCATTCCGTGTCGAATCGAAAATCTGGGATTCGGAAAGCATTTGGTCGAAGTGGTCGAAGACGGCTTTGAACCGGTGTCTCGGACCCTCGAGATTTCCTCGTCCGCCGTCATCCCATTTGACGTTGTCCTGGTCGAGAGCGGACCCAAAACGGGCCGCGTCAAAGTCGCTTTTCCAGATGACATCGAGGTTCGCGTATTCGTCGATGGAGTCAGCCGCCGCAGGGAAGAACTTGAGCCGGCCTTTGACCTTCCCGTTGGGCCTCATTTGATCGAAGTGGTGGCTCCAGGCTTCAAACCCTTCATCGATATTGTCGAGGTTAAGGCCGAGCCGTTGGAACTGGATGCCGCGATGACGCCCGTCGGGTTCGACATGACGATTCAAGCGGAAGTGGATTCGGTGGTCCGCTTTGACGGGGAGCGGCTTGGTACCGTACCCGTGCAATTACGACTCGACCCCTACACGATTCATGACCTCGAAGTTTCAAGAAACTCGAAGAAAGATTCGCGCTGGCAAAGCCGGTTGGCGCTGCCGCAAATCGCGTCGAAACTGCTCTTCGTTAACTTCGAGCAGAAGAAAACGAGCCTGCGCGAAAAAGACTTTGGCTGGTTAACCGTGTCAACGGGAGACGACTGGTTCTCTGTGTGGGTTGACGGTATCGATACCGGCATTATCACGCCCATCGACGCCACCAAACGGGTGCCGATCGAGAAGGGAGAACGTGTAGTTTCGTTAAGGCGTGGCCACGAACAACACGACATCACCGTCGATGTTCGCGGCGGTGAAACCACTTTCCTGCGCGAGAACTTCACGTTCGAGTGGAAATGACGGCCAAAAATGACCGTCACCTTCGCGACAACCTCATGTTTGCGTGGAAATGACGGTTAAAGATCGTCGGTCTCGACCCCATGCTTGCCCATCAACTTCCGGAAATACTTGCGATCGATGTCGGCTTCGCGCGCGGCTTGAGAGATGTTGCCGTTGTGTCGCCGAAGGAGCTCAAGAATATAATCTTTCTCGAAACTTGTGATCCACTCTTCCTTGGCGTCTTTGAACGGAAGATCGACCAGTTGTTCTCGACTTGGGATATCGGCTGGTAGCGTGAATCCACGAGGATCCGTGCTCATCGGCGTCGGAAGGAACGGAGAATCGGCTGCGCCAACGATGTAGTCCGGTAAATCTTCGGGCAGTACGGTGTCTGTGTCGGCGAAAGAACACGCGCGTTCAATCACGTTCAGCAATTCACGCACATTTCCTGGCCAAGAATAACGTTGCAACGCACCAAGTGTGGCCACCGAGGCTTGTTTGATGCGTAGGCTGCCATCCCCACGCTTGTTTGAATCCAGCTTCTTCAAAAAATGACGCACAAGCAGCGGCACGTCTTCAGAGCGTTCACGCAGCGACGGTAATGTGAGTCGTACAACACTGAGACGGTAGAAGAGGTCCTCGCGGAAATTCCCCTTACGGACTTCCTCTTCCAGAGTTCGATTGGTGGCGCAAAGAACACGAACATTGATCGGGATCGATTTGTTCGACCCCACTCGGCGAATCTCGCGTTGTTCCAAGACTCGCAACAATTTCGGCTGCAGCTCGATCGACAACTCCCCAAGCTCGTCCAAGAAGATCGTTCCGCCGTGGGCCATCTCGAAAAGACCCTTTCGAGTCATGATCGCACCCGTGAAAGACCCTTTCTCGTGGCCAAAAAGCTCGCTCTCAATCAGTGACTCTGGGACCGCACCGCAATCGAAAACCACAAAGGGCTGGTCTGCGCGCTTGCTCATGTTGTGAATCGTACGGGCAAACACCTCTTTACCGGTGCCGGTTTCGCCTTCGATCACCACAGTCGCGTTCGTTGGGGCGATCTTCTCCAAGATCCCGAAGATCTCACGCATGATGATCGACCGACCAACGATGTCCCCAAATTGTTCCGACTCGCTGGCCACGACCGGAACTTCTTCCTCCATGGGGTTGAACTGGATTTGTGTGTTCCCAGCCGTCACAATCAGCCCAGGCGCAAGATACGCTTCGCGGATTCGAACGCCGTTGATGAAAGTTCCGTTGGTGCTCTGAAGATCGACCGCAACGTATTCTTCGTCCTCCTGCACGATGCGGCAGTGGTGACGACTGACGGTCTCGTCTTCGAGAACGATGTCGTTGTCGGGAGCCGTTCCAATCGTGATCACGTTTTGATCGAGAATCAGCTCACGCTGGCGCGGCAGGCCTGGGTTAACGACGACGCGAGCTTTGCGTAGATGAAGAACTCGTGGACGACCATCGATATAAGCAATTTTGGTCGGTTGCGACTTACCGTAGAGGGGCATGAGTGGAAAACCTCTCAAGGGACAACATAAAACACGGCAAACGCGGGAAGAAAAAACTATTTATCATGCGTTTGATTGACGTGGCATTGTATCAGCCAAACAATGAAGGTGGCATGAGCACAAGCGAAAACGAGCGAAAGTCATGATAGAAGTGGGCCAATCCTTTGGCAAGTACCGCCTTGTGGAACGTATAGCCACCGGCGGGATGGCAGAAATATTCAAAGCGGCAGTCCGTGGCGCCGATGGCCACGACCGTATCGTCGTCATCAAACGCCTGCACCGATCACTGTGTGACGATGCCGAGCTTACCCGCATGTTGGCTGATGAAGCGCGGATTTCCGTGCAGCTTGATCATCCCAATATTGGTCAGGTTTTTGACCTCGGATCCATCAATCACCAGTACTTCATTGTCATGGCGTTCATTGATGGACGCGATGTGCACGACGTTCTGGCGCAGATGAGGAATCGGCGAGAATTCTTGCCGATCCCTGCGGCGCTCCACGTGGTGGCAGAAACATGCACCGCACTCCACTATGCCCATAATCTGATCGCTTCAGACGGTCATCCGCTGGGAATCGTTCATCGAGACGTGTCGCCGCAGAATATAATGGTGACCTTTGATGGGCGAGTGGTGTTGGTCGACTTCGGAATCGCCAAAGCCAGAATGAGGGCGGAGACCACCCAGGCCGGTGTGATTAAAGGGAAGTTCTATTATATGGCCCCCGAGCAGGCCCACGGTCACCACGTGGACGGCCGCTCCGACGTTTTTGCCGCTGGCATGGTCCTCTACGAGATGATTACAGCCTCGTCTCCCTACGAGAGCATCTCGGATGCTGAGCTCCTGCGGGCCGTACGAGTCGCCAATATCCCGCCACCATCGACGTTTCGGCGCGATATTGATCCCGAACTTGAGCACTTGATCATGAAGGCTGTCGCGCGCGACCCCAACCTGCGCTTTCAGTCGGCAGACGAGATGCGCTACGCACTCGAAGAATATGCGCATCGTAAGTTCCCGCCTGTGAATCACCGCGAGCAGATGGCGCATTTCATTCATAATTTGTTCGGCGGGCCACCGCCCGACGCTATCGCACGGATGGATCGTAAGCAGTTTCTTTCCAGCGATGATTCGATGATCTTCTCGAAGCCAGATATGGGGATGCTGCAAGGCATGCAACTGCCTGGTTCGGTACTTCCGGCAGACCGGACCGAAGTTTTCGACGGTCATAGCCGGCACCTCGAACCCAACATGACCGCGCACGATCTACCGAGCAACCGTTTCCCTCCGATGGGTGGACTTCCTCCACAACCCAGCGGCGGCATGGGCGGCATGAGCGCCATCGGTGGGCCTGCACCTCAGCCCGACGTTCGCCCATTTGTTTCTGCCCAACCAAGCTCTGCCAGTGCCACTCAGAGTCTTGCGGCACGATTGGCGCAACCAAAAATTGTCGTGCCGATTCTGGCGCTTGCGGCGGTGCTATTGGTCGCACTCATCGTCTCTTTGACGATGGGCGACGACACTGAAGGCGAGACTGCAGCCGTCGCGACGGAGCTCGAACCCACCATTGAAGTCGGTTCAGCGGTGCCTGCAGGGGCGGCCGTCAGTGTTCCTTTGGCGCTCAATTCGATCCCTTCCAACGCCACCGTTAAAATCGACGGTGAGGCCAAGGGCTCAACTCCGATCGCTGTTCAAGTCGAGACCGGCAAGACTTACCGCATTGAATTCGAAAAGCACGGCTACGCCGTATTCTCTCAAGATCTGCTTGTCACAAAGGACGTGGCTCCCCTCGAGGTGGTCTTGGTCGAGATGGACGGCGTTCTTAAGGTCGCCAGCTACCCCAGCGAAGCCGTCATCAAGATTAATGGACGTGATGCAGGGATCGCACCCATGCAACGTACGGGACTGACGCCCGGCACCAAATATCTTGTGACTGCAACTTACAAAGGCGACACGCAGAGCCGCGAAGTCGCCTGGGAGAAAGGCGAGAGTGCGATCATCGATGTTCTGTTTGAATTCGAAAAAGCTCCGGCGCCTGTCGTTGATGCGGTTGTCGTGAACCAGGTTGCGGCTCAGCCGACTCGGACGCCAACTCGGACGCCGACTCGGACGCCGACACGGACAACACCCAAAGCCGAAGGAAAGAGCCTGAGCGTTTGGGGCGACGATAAGAAGGAAGACAAGAAAGAAGAGAAAGACGACGAGGATGACGGTCTGTCGGTTTGGGGTTCCAAGAAAAAAGAATCCAAACCCAAACCAAAACCTGAGCCCAAAGCGGCCGAACCCGCGAAAAAGGCCGAAAAACTGAGCATTTGGTGATGAAGAAAACCAAGGTAATCCTGCGACATTGCGACGCCTACGATGTCGAACGCATTCGAGCCATCGTCAGAGAAGGCCTTGAGACATTGGACTTGAAACCGCACGGCAGGACCTTGCTCAAACCCAATGTGGTTGCGTCCGGAGAGCACTTCCCACACGCCTACACTCGCCCCGAGTTCGTCGAAGGCGTCTTGCTTGCTTTGAAGGACCGCGACGGAGGAATGGAAGAGCTTGCGGTCGGGGAACGTTGTGGAATCACAATGCCGACGCGTTTTGCATACGAGAACGCGGGCTACTACCCGATGGCCAAGCGAGCGGGAGCCAAACTTTATCATTTCGAGGAAGAGACCCAGGTCGAGATTCCCCTCTATCATGAGGGCCGCCTTCGGGATTCGATCTTCACGCCCGAGCCGATCGCAAAAGCAGATTTCTTTGTGAATTGTCCGAAGTTTAAGGCCCATCCGTGGACGACCGTCACGTTTTCACTCAAGTCGTATATCGGGATCCAAGATGACCGCCATCGCCTCATCGATCACGACCACAAGCTGAACGAAAAGGTCGCGGACCTTCAATACATCATCCAGCCTCAATTCATCGCCATCGACGCGATCACCGCGGGGGAAGGGCGCATGCTCACCCCGATCCCTTACACGCTCAATCTTGTCGTGATGGGTACTAATCAGGTCGCGTTTGACGCCGTGTGTTGCCATATCATCGGGGTGGACCCGCTCTCGGTCGAACATATCCGACTCGCCTACGAACGTGGTTTTGGCCCGGTCAGCCTGGATGAGATCGAAATCGAAGGCGACGTCACTTTGGCGCAGGCCAGAGAACGCACCCGCGATTTTCAGGTCGGTCTGATTCGGGTCGAAGAGTACTTCGAGGGAACCAACATCAAGGCGTATGCCGGGCCGCCGCCATCAGGAATCAAAGATGACTACTGTTGGGGTGGATGCCCTGGCGCGATGGAAGAGGCGATCGAGATTCTAAGATGCATCGATAACGTCGACGAAAAGATGCCCCCAATCCACCTGGTCTTTGGCAAATACGACGGCGAAATCGACGCGAAATCCGGCGAAAAAGTCGTGTTCATCGGCGACTGCGCGCAATTCAAAGGCGACGTGGCCGGCAAGCCGGTCGAAATTGACTCGACCTATGTCGACCGCTCAAAATTGGACCCGCACACGGTCAAGGACGAAGACATCTACGTGAAGATGGTCAAGATGGAGAAACAAATGTGGGCGGCGCGAAAGGACGATGTGATGCGCCTGAGCGGTTGCCCCGTGAGCGTCGCCGAGCAGGTTCTCTTATTGGTCAAACTTGGGAAGCTGAAAAACCCCTACTTCGACCCATCCCAGGCGATGATGTTCACGAGTTGCTACCTCTCGTCGCGCACGAGAAACATGATCCATCGGCTCTCCGGCAAACCCTATCAGCGTGCCGGCGCAACAACGCGAGGCAGCTCTCGGCCCGACCAGAATCTGCCGAGTGAGCAAGACTCGACGAAGCTCGAAGCTTCTGATTCCGCGGCCGAGTAGGGCTATACGCCCACTTCGCCCCATCCCTTTTTGATATTATCCGCGATCCACGACTCGATGTAGGCGTTCACCATGTCTTTGTCGGGCGTCACGCGCATTTCGGTCTTCAGAGGGTCCTTACGGCCCGCTGAAAAATCTGTGAAATAGATGACGTAAGGCGGGAAATTAGGGTCGTCGTCGGCCTTATTCGTTGCAAATGCGACGTATTTGCGGACTCCCAGACTGCCTTTGGTCTCTTTGGTCCAAACCCCGCGGCGCAACACCTCGGAGCGGCTCAGGTCCTTGGGTGTCGCCTGCAGAGAACGGCCCTCAAACGGCACGACAGACATGATCTGGTCGAGTCCCACACTGCCGACGTCGACCAGCTTATCATCGCGCTCGCGTATCAGAATGGGGTGGATCAACGACACGATCGGAAGTGAGCCGATCGAATTCCAGCCGTCTTTGGGGTCGTAACCGAGGGTCATTCGGCGAACCGGGAAATCGCGTGAATCCGTGTCCACGATATCCGAGACTTTGATTTCGACGATGATTTCGGGCTTTACGAAGCGGCATAAGGTGCCCTCGCGATTTGCCATACGAAATGCGCTGGGCATCTCAATCGCCGAAAGCCGGTCATGCCAATCCGTACGTCCGCCCTCGCCAAACCCATTACCGACGCTGCCGAGCACATGATAGGTGCCGTCGTCACGTAAGAGGGCCACGGTGAGTTCACGGACCTCAGGACGCCCATTTTCTTCGCGTTCTCCAAAAGCGATGACGACCGCGTCGATCGTCACGAACGGCTTCACCTTATAGGTGATGCCCTGTTCGCTGCGAACCACAAGCCCTTCAAATTTTCCTGTGTCGACCCATTCGTGGAAGTGGTCACGCGCCTGTGTACGTTCGCCTTCCTCGGTGGTGACCACTCCGCAGCGCTTGCCTTCACCTAGCAGTGCCTGAAGCCGCAAGAATCGCTCTTCATACGAGTGGTACAGGAAATCTTCGCCGTTTTCTTCCAGCAGGTCGAAGGCGCGAAAACCGAGGTTTTTTGCAAGGTTGTCGTCACCCAGACAGAGCGCCACGTGTCCAACGCGTGGCCGCGAAGTGCCGTCAGGCGGGACCGCAAAGAGCTCGCCGGGAATGATGATATCACCCGCCGACGCCAGCAGTTTTTCGGCTTCTGCGACAACAGGCACCCCTTGCAGGACTCGCCCGTTATACGCGCAGAGCGCGACTTCGCCGCCTCGCTTGACCAGAAACCACAGCTCGCCGTCGACTTTGGTCGAAATCCATAGCCGGCCTTCGGGCAGAAATTTGGTGATGTTCTCGGGGTAGACGATACGATATCGCTTCGCGACCAACTTCTTGTAGTTGCGGAGCTTTTCAGCCACTTGCGTGTCTTTCAACGAGCCGAGGCTCGCCTTTCGTCCGCCACCGTAATTGCTCCAATCATCGCTAAATAAACTCATGATTGCACCTTCTTGAGCTCAAGGTTGGACAGGTGGAGCACCAGTAAGAACCCGTTTTCGTCGACACGACCCTCCAAGAATCCCTGGTAGGGCGAGCCATTGGTTTGAAAAATGAGCGGCGCCGGCCGCTTCTTGCCGTCCACTTCCGCAATGCCACGCATCAGAACCACTTTGTCCTCTTCATGGAGAGTCTTTGCGATCTCGTAAAGGAAATCGAAGGTCAGGCCGTTCACATGTCGCAGTCGGACTTTTCTGATGATCGCGAATTTATGGACGATTTCATCGCGTGAAAACGTCCTGCCCGTCCACGGCAAGATGGTTTCGTCCCCAACCGTCGCCTCGACGTCGATGAAGTCAGTACGTTCGACTTCTTCGCCGCTCGCGTCAGTGCGGACCATCAAAGTACGCGCGCAGTAGAGCACTGAGCCGTCCTCGCGAATCCAGACGCGATCGGAGGGCCCGATACGGCGCCCAGCCATGTCAAAGGGAACCTCAGGGTCTCCATCCACCAAGCCCAGAGCGAGCTTGTTGTCGTCGCCGTCGAACTTCTTGAGCAACGCGGCGTAGGTGTGCTCCTCGGTGGCTTTAATCAGCCTCTCTGAGTGCACCGGTTGATTGCGTTGGTTGGTCCAGTTGAAGCTCGCCTTGCGTTTAGGCGGCTCAATCTGAATATCCGCATCGCGCTTTTTTTCATCGGCTATTTTTATCGTGCGTAGGGCCATGAGAGCGCTCCTTAGAACATCGAGAAGTCGAGATCGTCGTCTGCGAATGGGTCTTCAGCATCGTCTTCTTCGAGCGTTGGTGCTTGATTTCGATAGAGAAAATCAAACTCCGCAAGTTCGGCGACGATTCCAAAAAATCCCTCTTCATTCTTCAACAAAAACAAGGTGTTTTCGTCGAAGCCTTTTCGGTAGTTGAATCGGGTCTCGAAAATTTGCCCTGCCTCAAGCGCGGCTTGAAGCGTGGCATCGAGCTCTTCGGGGTCAAGCAGATAGACCGACTTGGCAAGATGATCGAGTACGCGCGCCGCCGGTACGGGGCCCCGCAACTCGACTTCAGCGCCAAGGGTGCTTTCCACTTCGTCCGCAATTTCGCCGTCGGCTGTAACCGCCTGCAAGTCGCCGCGTTCGCAGACTTCGAAGTCGTCGTTCATGTAGAGCATGGCGACACTGCCAGGGGGCAAGAGCGCGGTCCCATCACGTGTGAGTGTCGCCATTGTGCACGGGTTGCCGTTTTCGTCGACCACCACCCGTGTGCGTTTGCCGTAGAGCTTTTCACGGTCGATCTTAGACAGGCCAAAAGAGCTGACCTTACCCCCAAGATTGACCACAATGGAACGTGCCATGAGTCCTCCAGAAATCTAATTCGCACCGACTTTGCACCACATGGCCAAAGATGTCATTCCTGAAGGACATCCCATTTGGGCCGCTTCCACGACGCGCGAAACGCGGTCACATCGCCTACTTCGGCTCGGCTTTCTTTCTCGCGACCGTCGACAAAATACACAAAATCCAATTGCCGATTGGGGCTGTCGAACCCTTCGTCAAACTGCCGCACCAATTCATTTGCGGGCAATGTTTGCCTTCCCATCACGTTGATGAGATCGAAGTCGAGTCCGTCACTTGCGGGCTCAAGATGCCATGCTTTGTAGACCAACTCGGTGCACACCAGAGTCTCGTCCGTGACAAAATCAAAGTTGAAATCATACGGTTTACCAAATCGCTCGAACGCACGAATAATCGCTCGCGCTTTATCCAACTTGGATCGCAAGGGGCGCATGACACCTACGTAATCCGCTCCGGCGCCGTGTTCCATGGACGAAAACACCACACCTTCGCTGACCGCTTCTACGATTCGGAGCGCGTGGCCCATGTCGTCGCCTGCATTATAGGCCTGCCACGCGACTCCCGTGCGGGCCTTCAATACTGCTTTCAAAGATGCCAATCCGTAGGTTTCTTGAAGCCCTTTACGCGTTTCGGCATCGTCGAAATATGCGTCGAGTTCCTCCGGACTGCCCAGCCACAACATGGCGTGCGGCCAAAACCCAGGGAGCCCAACGTTGGAGAGATACCAGTTGTGCCGGGCCACCAAGATGTCGCCAGGCTGGGTCACTTGCGCCACCCCCTTGAGGTCCTCCTCACTTATCAAATCGTGATGAAGTCGATGCACTTTGGTGTCGCCCAACCACTCCGCGACATTTTTTTGGAGCGGAAACCAATTTTCAAACGTGAAATCGCGAGCAATATCAAAAGTGTTGTAGCTGAATTGAATCACCCCGCGGTCCGCGAGGGCTGCTTTCGCCGCAGCGCCGTTGACCGCCGATGTGGTCAGGGTCCAAGCGCAGATAGCGTCGGCTTCACATTCGGCATCCACCAGCGCTGGTTCGATGGTCTTGAAGTATTGTTGGCTCCCCAAAAGTCGCGCGATTGCCTTGACGTGGATGATGTTCCACTTGAGTCGACCGAACGCCCCTTGCGGGATGTCGTAGGCGGTCGAGCCTTCATCCAAGAGCTTCTCCATCACTTTGCTGGGGACCGTCAGATCGATGAAATCCAGCCCAAATCGATACTGGGTCAGCCAGGCCGAGTATCCCACGAAGAAAGCCTCGGCGTGCGCGCGCCGCTGTTTCAGAACTCCAAATCGATGGAAATCACGCCAGTACGATTTGATTCCGTCGAGCGCCCTCATGTAGTCGAGCAGAGTCTGAAAGATACGCCGTAATTCATGTTTTTGTGTGGACGAGAGCTCGATTCCTTCATCACTAGGGAAGAACTCCGGGTGTGATTTGGCGTAAACGAGCGTTTGCTGAAGCCCTTCGTTGTAGCGGCGGATCAACGCTAAATCCTCCTCAACCTTGGTCCGCCGGTCCGTCTCGGAAAGTGCTAACGCCGAGGAACCTTCATGTTTTGAGTCGCAACCGGCAATGCCCGTCATGACCAACATAATTAGCAGGGTGAGAATGGTTTTCATGATGACTATCTACCCAGAATGCAGTCGTAGGCAGACGCCGGTACACGCTCGCATTCGTACGTGCCGACCTCGGTCTCGGTGCCCTCGCGGTCGCACGCAAATGGGCTTCCAGGCCACACCAAAACGTGGCTGAACCCCTTCTTTCCGGTCGCGTTTCGGGCCTTGATCTGCGCCACGGTGCCCCGCGAAGCCGGTTTTTCGATGGCACGCGTCACGACTTCAAATTCGGCCTGCTGCTGGCATGACATCGCTCCCTTGCCCAAATCCGATTGCGTGAGCAATTCCACGGCCTTTCCAGATCGGCTCAATTCGACACTCGGGGCGCACCCGGCCAGGCACAAGGCCAGGATTGGTATGAGTCGAGACATGTGAAATTCCTCAAGATTAGGGTGGCTCTCAGCCTAACCTGTGGGTCGCATCACGCCAACCGTCACGTGCATGGTGAGAGTTGGGCTGATACTCTGCCACGATTCTGGAACCATGAGGTTTTTGTGGAATTTGAACATTCTGAACGTGTGAAAACAGCGGTCAAAGAGATACGCGCCTTCTTAGTGTCGGAAGTCTATCCGTTGGAAGCGCAGGTTCGAGCGCGGGGGTTCAAAGAATCACTGCCAGAGCTTGGTCGTCTTCGCGATGCCGCGAAACGCCTCGGGTATTTTTCTCCTCATGTCTCGGCTGCGCATGGCGGAGCGGGATTTTCGTTGACCGAATTCGCGCCGATCAGCGAGGCCCTCGGCATGAGCCCCCTAGGGCATTATGTGTTCAACGCCCAGGCGCCCGACGCTGGGAACATGGAGATACTTGCCGAATTCGGCACCGAGCAACAAAAAGCGACCTACCTCGCCCCGCTGGTTTCTGGCTCGATACGAAGCTGTTTTTCGATGACAGAACCACAAAATGCCGGCTCCAATCCGGTGCTTTTGGACACCCAGGCGGTGTTGGACGGAGATCACTACGTTATCAATGGCAACAAGTGGTTCACGTCGTCTGCCGACGGTGCTGAATTTGCGATCGTGATGGCCGTGACCAGTCCGGAGGCCGATAACCCCTACGCGCGAGCTTCTCAGATCATCGTTCCAATGCGAACTCCTGGCGTTGAGCTCGTTCGCAACATCTCCGTGATGGGGGAACCTGGCGATGACTACGCGAGCCACGCCGAGATGCGATACACGGACGTGCGCGTGCCAATCACGAATTTGCTCGGGGCCGAAAACGCGGGTTTTGCCATCGCCCAGACGCGTTTAGGGCCAGGGCGGATCCATCACTGCATGCGGTGGATTGGGATTTGTGAACGTGCTTTCGACTTGATGTGTGAACGCGCTGCGACCCGTATGATTGGCGTCGATCGTCCGCTTGGAACCAGACAGTTTGTGCAAGGTTGGATAGCGGATTCCCGCGCAGAAATTGATGCAGCGCGTCTTCTTGTTTTACATGCCGCCTGGAAGATCGACCGCGAAGGGTCTCAAGCGGCACGGGTTGAAATCTCGACGATCAAGTTCTTTGTCGCCAATATCCTGCAGAACGTTTTAGACAGGTCGATTCAAACTCATGGCGCGCTTGGGCTGACTGATGACACCCCATTGGCGTACTGGTTTCGGCATGAGCGCGGCGCGAGGATTTACGATGGGCCTGACGAGGTGCACAAGTCTGTCGTGGCTCGAAATGCCCTGAAAAAATACGGAGTGAAGGTCAAATGATACCCGAAGATCGCGTCAAGACACCTCGGAAGGGCGAAGAGGTCGACAGTCAACGACTGGCCGATTTCCTTGCCCCTTATGGCGTTGAGGGACCACTGGATATCAAACAGTTTCCTGCGGGTCACAGTAACCTCACCTATCTGGCTGTAGATGCAGCAGGGCGGGAAGTGGTCGTCCGGCGAGCTCCCATCGGGGCCAACGTGAAGTCTGGGCACGATATGGGGCGCGAGTTTCGTGTCCTGGCGGCAGTCCAGCCTTTTTATTCGAGGGTCCCGCGTCCGATCGTTTTTTGCGATGACGAGGCCGTGATTGGGGCGCCGTTTTTTGCGATGTCACGTGTCAGAGGCGTTATTTTACGAGGACCCGACGCGTCTGGGATCCAGATTTCGCCAGCGAAAATGTCACGCATTTGTGAGTCATTCGTCGAGAATTTGGTCGAGATTCATGGCGTGGATATCACTCAGCCTGCGCTGGCTGAATTGGGACATCCAACCGGCTACGTGGCTCGTCAGGTCGAAGGTTGGACAAAGCGCTACGAAAAGGCAAAAACCGACGATATTCCTGAAATGGAAGAGCTCTCGAAGTGGCTCGCAGCAAACCAGCCAGTCGAGCAGGGCGCGTCCTTGATTCACAACGACTACAAGTACGACAACCTCGTTTTGGATTCCGGGCTCAATGAGATTCTTGCGGTGCTCGACTGGGAAATGGCCACCTTGGGTGATCCGCTGATGGACCTCGGAACCACATTGGCGTACTGGGTCGAGCCAGGCGATGCTGAGTTTCTACAGGCCATGTCAGGTCCAACGGCGCTGCCTGGGAATTACACCAGACAACGGCTCGCTGACAGGTACGCCGAACTGTCCGGACGTCACATCGATGAAATCCTGTTTTATTATGTGTACGGCCTCTTCAAAATTGGCGTCATTGGCCAACAAATTTACAGAAGATATGCCCAAGGATTGACCACCGATCCGCGATTCGGTGCGCTGATTTTTGCAGTGCACGCGGTCGCCGAACGTGGTTCCTCGGCAATCAGGAGTCAGAAAATATGATGACGAAGAAAACCGTATTGGGCCTAGCCCTCATGCTGGCACTTGGTGCGTGCAAGAAGACCGAGGTGCCACCTCCCAAGGCCGATCCCGTCGAAAGCGTGGTTGTGCCGGAGGTGACTCCCATGGATGAGGCGGACGTACGAGGAGTGCTGACGACGTGGCAGTCTTCTCAGAATGACTTCAAAATTTGAAGGTGTGACCAGAAGCGGGGCCAAGGTGTCTCGTCTTGATCGGGATGGCTGGATTCTCAGCAGGCGAAGAGGCTTCGAGGAAAAGACGGATATCAGGGTCGAAGAGCCGTCCATCGCATTTAGCGGCACGTCGGCAGTGGTGAGGTTTTCTCAAGGCTCTCGCGTAGAGGGGGCCACAGAAATTGGCGAAAAAGTGCTCGTCTTAGAGAAAACGTCTGAGGGCACAAAAATCGTTCGTGAAGTCCTTGAACCTCAAATCGAATCGGGCCCCAAACAGGCTTTCGACGCTAATCGTTGGGCGCCGGTGCTTTTGGACGAGTTTCTGGTGTTGAGCGACACGGTTGATGATGTCTGGCTCGCCGACACCAAGAGGATTGTCGGGGAGGGGCCGATGATTGGCACACTGGCCGTGGCTGAAACCTGGGTTGATGTGGCCAAGTTGCCGCTGCCACTGCGCTCGTTGAAAGGACGGACGTTTTCCATAAAGGGGCAAAAAGAGTGCAGGGCCACCGTTCAGGGATTTCGGGTCATCTCGCGCGCAACGCCGCATTTCTCGGTCGTTGAGGATTGGCGCAGCCGGCCTGCGACCAAAGAAGCACAAACCGAGATCGCTGGCGAAATCGTCGAGATGGCGTCGACCTCGGGGCGGGTGCTCGTGGCAAAACTCGACAAGCGATGTCCCGGCGTTTGGGCTCAGGCCGTGCACGACGGGAGCGATCAAATCTTCACCGTAGAAACCGACCAAGCCATCGACGAGGACATATTGAATTCGGCCCGAAAAACCGAGGCATGGTCTCAGATCGAAGAACAAGCATCAGAGTTCGGTCAAGGAGATTGGTTCGATCCTTCCAAGGTGAACTTCACGGTTTTTTCGAGCGGCAAACAACGTTTCGCATCGCTCTCGTTCAAAATTGGAGCCGGCTGCGGCGAGTTCTACGCAGAATATTCGGCGATTCTGGACGTGTCGGATAAGCCGATAGTTCTGCACGACACGCTCAATAGGCCATTTTTTGAACCTAAGGCCGTGATGAAAATTTCTGGAGAAGTCATCTTCGTTGGTGAAGACCGCGCAGCCGTGCTCGATGAAACCGGGGTCAAATCCCTGATGTCGTGGGCCGCGCCGTACTTTGACTGCCCCTGTTAAATTTTCCGCGAAAGATTTGCATCGCGATTATCTCTTTGTCATCATACTTGGGTAACGGTCGATTTGGACCGAGCGATGGGTGAGCCCGGCACACACCTGACGTTACTGCGGTTTGGGAACCGCGACACATGACTGCCGAAAAAAGGAGGTGATCCAGTGAAAATAGACTCTATGAATCCGACTGGAATGATGGTGTCCCACAGTGGAGCTTGTTTCATCTAACCTTTGCCCCTCTGCTCGAGGGAGGTCATGGACCAGAAAATGAGCATCGGTGAGAGTGGCAATGCCATTCACTGAGGAAAACCCAGACACTATCGAATCGCACGGCACCGTGGTCGGACGGGATTAATCCCCTCGAGCAAGCCGTGCGATTTTTTTTCTTGCGATGAAACAACCCCTTTCCATTTCTGTGTTCGCCGTTCTCGCGGTGGGCGTCCTGGCCATCTCTTGCGCTGCGATT
>Ga0210026_1000868_pt1 | contig 32521 bp, 27 predicted proteins | sample CryGeymeta201509_FD_183977 | JGI IMG/M metagenome (GOLD analysis project Ga0210026, IMG submission 183977) | Groundwater microbial communities from Crystal Geyser aquifers in Utah, USA - Crystal Geyser metaG 2015-09 (SPAdes) (version 2) | ecosystem: Environmental > Aquatic > Deep subsurface >...
ACATCTGACATGGGCCAGAGGCCAATACTCGAATGTGAAGCTGGCTAAAAACACGCGGGCCGGTTGCACCACCGGTGGACACTGGTGCGGCTGGCGGGGATCGAACCCACGACCCTCGGCTTCGGAGAGCAAAAAAATCGATCAACATGTTGATGCAGCATGTGATTCCAGGACGCGTCAATCGACGTAGATGCGTGTAACCCGTTGTTTTCATGTATGTTTTTTGGGATCAACGTTTCACTCACTTAGTCCTGCTTTTGGCCACATGTCACACCTGTTGTCCAAAAAACTAGCGTCGAGTCCTCACAGGTGTGGCTGACGACAGATGACTATTAGCCTGGATTCGATTGCCAGAAACTGCGGTATCTCCGATGGTGACGCGCGAGTCCGGCAAAAGACAAACCAGCACCATTTGACGATCTGAACTACGCGATATACACTTCAATCCACGCCGCATTCGTGGTGTACCCGCTGATCATTGTGTCAGCCTTCAACCGATACAACTCTCGCCCACCAAGCGCCCTGCTTGGATAACGCTGGCGATCTGGCTATTACTGCCAGCACAAGAAATAACGCGCTACTTTTTGCGCGCCTGTTTCAGCCGAGGTCATTCGTACCTCCGGAAAAACCCCGTAATTGCACGTTAGGCCCGGACGCCAACACATACAACCAGCCCATTCCTGAGGGCATTTCAGGACTCCTGCGCTCGTCCGTGGAGCGCATTTCAATACAAGAACTGTTTATGCCTACTCTCACCTTTGACCCGACTCGTGCCGTTATGGAGACGCCCGTCTCCATAAATGCGGCCTCGACCATCTCCATCCTGGCTGTATTGTGCAGCGCCACTTCGCTGAACTTTTCAGCAAGAGCAGTGCTAACAAACGTCTCCAGATGCCTGGATCAATCTGTTCGCAAAAATCCCAGCGCAAAACCCTGCGCAGAGGAATTGCGCCAGGGCGTGAACACCACGCTTGTGGAGTTGAACGAACTGGAGATGGTCGATCCGACGCTGGCCTCTGGTTTTCTTCCCAGTGACAAACCAGTGCTCAAACTGCTGACACGCCTGCCTCGGCATGCCCCTGATGAACTCTTCGAGGCTGTTGGAAACATGTTGATCACGGCGTATGTGACTGACATTCCGCTGTCTGCGCCCCGAGCCGAGCGTTTGAACACTGTGGTTTCTGCGATCCGCAACGAACCTGCGCTGACACTGGCACAGACAAAGGAGCTCCAAACACTGCTGAAACGCAGCCGCGACGATCTACTGGAGACACTTGTCCAAAGTCTGTCTACCCAGGATAAGGCCACACTCAAATTCAACGCACAGCTTCTAACCCACCTACGCTCTGAGCTGAATAGCAAACATGAGCAAGAGCAGCAAAGCGCGAATGTTCGCCGTTTCATGGAGCTCTCATCCTTGCTCAACGCCATTGAGCAGCTCAAACTTGAGTTGGCTGAAGGGCAACCGGAGGCATTGATCACACTGATCGCTTTTTGTACCCATCTGCATTGGGACCTGGCACTGCAGGTGCCCTTGCTCAACGGAGATGAACAGCCGGGTGTCATGATGTGGATTGATGCCAAAGCCGGACTAGTCAATGTTTGGATCCAACCGCTGCTCCGTGAACTTGGTCAACCAATCGCGGGTTGCCACCCCACGTCCGACACGCTGCGCTTGCCACTGCCACAAGTGATTGCCCAGCAATTGCAGATCGCTGTGACCATCAATCCTGCGGTTCGCAGACTTGGGGATCTCATTTCAAAGGAGGGCGCTCGTAGCAACAACCTCGAGAAGTATTGGTCAGAAAGTCGACGCGCCCAATTCATCCGGTCAGCCCCACCCAACGCCATTCGAATGCAACCGAATCGTGCGGTGGCAGCCTATGCTTTCCTGGCTTTTCATCTGGTCACCAAGCCTGATTTGCCATACCTGACGATCTCGGAAGAACAGGTCTGGGCCATGCGTTGTTCGTTTTTCCAGACAGTGGGACTCGGGTCAGCAAGGAAAAATGAGCATCTCACGCCTTCACACGTAGGTTCCCAGCGCACAGTGCAACATGAAACTGCGCAAAAAGTCTTCGAGGAACTGCACCAGTCGCTGGCCGCCGTCAGTGTAGGGCGTCGCTACACCTTGACCAAATTGATTGAGTACCACAACCGGTACACCCGAGCAGTCGCTTTGTATCTTCATTTCGCAACGGGCGGGCGTGGCTCTCGCGATATCGAGTTTTTAGCTTCGTCCTGGTTTTATGGCTCAGCATTTGGGTATCTGGATGACAAAAACGCGGGAGCTTCCGGTGGTCTAACGCCTGTCCCGATTTCACCAAAAGTGTCTGAGCAACTTAGACTGTGGTCCTTGCATTTGGGGAGCCTGCAGATGCGCCTGAGTAAGCTCCTTGGCCATCACGCCAGGCTCACGATGAATCGAATCCAGGCGATCCTGGATTATCTTGAGGTCCCCTTATTTTTCCTGTTGAACTCAGATGGTTCGTTTCGCCCCTTGATCGCTAAACATCTGTTTGTTGGTCGCGCGGCGACTCTGAACCACGATTTTGGTCGTCATTTCATGGCCTCTGAGTTAACCGGAAATGGCCAAATGCTGAGCGATGTCCATGGTTTTTTGCGTCACCAGGGCGCAGGCATCAATCCGCAATCCGCCTACGGCATTGAGGTCCAGCAGGACCGCCTGTTGCGCACGGCACTCTCGATCGACACAGTGCTGACCAAGCTTGGCATCACCCCGTTGCCCGGGCTGGTAGGAGGGATGCAATGAAACGGCGCAAACCTAATGAAGCACTTGACGGAGTTTTCACCTCGCGCGGCCTAGGTTTCAACCTGAGCGCGAACGATGCCGTCTGGAGTCTCAACCCGAGCTCGGCGCTGCAGGCACATCGTTTCAGCAGCTTTCTTGAGTGCTTGCCCAGGCAGTGGACTTCGGTCGCAGCTGACACGCGAGTGTTGTTATGTGCCATTGCCTATGAGGCCATCGTGAACATGCAGGATCTGCTCGCCTTCGCAAAGAAGACATCAGATCGTCAGCGCCTGCCTGGCGGCAGCCGCGTGATGTGGATCAGTCAAAACGGCGAGTTCAGCCGTGTCGAGGCTAGGTGCTTGTCCGATCGAACCACGTTGGCCTTAGAAATGGCGGGTGACATTGGGGACTGGTCCGCGGCAGAGGAAGCGACGGCCCTATTCCTTGCCAAACACTATCCACGGCTTGGTAACTGGGATACCAAACACCCCATCCAAAATGCCTTGCTTGACGCGTCGGCATGGCTGTATTTGCATTTGCCTGCCAGCTTGTACTCACATGTGCAAGGGGCGCTTGCCATGCCTGTGATGGCAGACTCAGTTTTTAAGCGTCTGACCCATACACCCGCTGCCACTGAAGTCGGCGACAAGCTGTCGGCCACCGATACGATGATCGATCAGGTGAACGAGGATGCCATGGACAAAGTCCTCGATCTTCCATCGAACAACATGGTTCCGTTTCCGAAAAAAGCGATCGCTCACTTGAAGTCTTTCTGTGCGGTCTCGACCGACGACACGGGCATACGTCTGGCCGACCACCTTGGCAACGCATCGGCACAAATCAAGCTGGCACTCTCTGCTCAGATCATCGCCGAGGAGGGGTGGGTCGCCGCGACCCTTGTGGCATGGACAACCTTCCTTCTTACCTATGGCAGCATCCGCAAAGCAAACCCTGCAATGTCGACCATCTCTGCCTATCTGAACGATTTGCTCGAACCCCTGGCAGAAGAATTGATCAATTTGAATAAAACGCCAGTGATGATGTTGCAGGAGGATTGGGCATCGATTTTTGAGAACCTCATCAAAGCGGAGGGCACACAGCAACGAGGTGCAGCGTTGGGTTCCCTGCATCTATGGGCGGTGCGCTGTTTTGGCTGTGATCCGATGCCTCAGATTATCTTTTCTCGCGAGGTCGACACGAAGGTGCATGCCAATCTGATCTGGCCACATGAACAAGCTCTGACGTTGGAGCGTGCTGCATGTGTGTCGGTAAATGAGCGGATCAGCAACCAATGCGTGGTGTTGATCGCGCTGGGCGCCACTGGTGAATTTCGGATCGGCGAGTTGCCGTCTTTGCGCACCATGGACATCCGAGAAACAGCAGGTGGACTGCGGGTGGAGATCGACCCAGGGCGAGGTACCCACGGCGGCAAGAGCAGGGCCGCGAGACGGGTTGTGCACCTGTACGACCCCGAAGCCATTCGCCTGGTCCTTGCCTGGCGAGACCGCCGCGACCAAGAATCCAGGTTCTTGCCGAAAAATCCAGTCTTCTTGTTCGGCGACCCCAACCAGGCCAACAAACTGTACCGATTTGGTCACTGCGTGCGCTTGATCAACGATGTTCTGAAAGCGAGCACCGGCGACGACTCCGTGTCTTTCCACACGCTCAGGCACAGTTCCGCAACCTACCGCGCTTACGACCTGCTCACCAAGCCCCTGGCGCCAAACGCAGTCTCTCCGCTGCACACACTGTCTCATGAAATTGGGCATGCCTCTGCCACAACCCTTTGGGATACCTACTTCCACCTCCCCGAGTACGCGATAAGGCATGCGCTCGACCGTGTGAAGGTGGTTCACCATATCAATTCAAGCGAGGCTGCGTTCTGGCTGGGAGAGACAGCGGTCGCGCTTCGCAAGCAGAGTTCCATTGATGCTTCCAGCCATAGCAGCGTCTTCTATTCACATTTATTAACGCAGAAGGCGTTGGCCAAACATCCAGATGGCCACATCCCTGGCCACCACTACACCCTGCCAGCATTGCAGGCACCGACGCCAGCATCAGATGCCCCCGTCGCTTTGCTTTGGGTTCGTCAGGCGCTAGCCATGATGGTGGACGGAACCGACAAGACCGCGGCGTGCTTGCGCCTCTCCTGCACTGAAGCTCAGGTCAAACAGGTATGCCTGACAGTGCGCCAGGTATTGCAATCCACCCAACCCCATGGACACGGGCGGTCGACATCACTGCTGCTGGACACCACCGAGGTGGAGCATGCGATGAGCTGGGTTCATGAAAACCTTTCACCTCGGCACTGGTCCTTTGATTTAGCCTACCCTCCGCAACTGCAACGGTTGGTCAAATATCTGTATGCACATGGGCATGAAAATAGTGCCGTCAATGCAGCAAAGTCTTGGGCTGTTATGCAATGCAAAGATGCACTGTCACTACAGGACCCGTTGGCTTCTCACGCCTTTCTCATGCTGCTCAAAGAGGCTGGTTTCCCTCCACAGGCGATGGTGGCCAGGGTTCAAGACCTGGGTGCTGACAAGTCCCCAGCGGAGCGCGAGTCGCACTTGAACAAAGAGATCGAGGCGATCAAAGCAATCAGTTTAGAAGCATTGGGCACCGACATCCGTATCGAGACGGTCAGGCCTCGGCGCGGGTTTGCGCGTCGTTACCTGATGTTGGGGCGTCTCACGTTTTCTCCAGACAAAGCTGCGCCTTCAGCGGGACTTCGAATGGCTGAGGTGCATGGACTTTTCTTTGCACTGAGCATCTTTCACCAACTCAAACTCTCTGGGGTACAGCGGTCATGACAAAACATTTATTCAGCATTCGCGTGGGGCACACATCTCTTACGCCTGATTTGTGCGATTACCTGGAGAGGCTGAAACAGGTTCAGCAAGGCGTACACGATTTGCTTGAGCCCATCAGACTTAACAGCCAGGTGGTCCTGCGAAAGAAGGTTTGCCAAGAAGGCGACGAATGGTTAGAGGTACGTCTATCTCCGGGAGTCCAACTCAGTTTCATAAGTGAGTTGGAGGAATCTCTTGGTAGCGAACTGAATCAGTTGGACATTGAGTGCCAGGTTGCACAAATGCACACCAACCAAGCAATGCAGCTGCTGCGTGAATTGCACGCCCGAAGGACCTGGCAAACAACCGATTTTCTGGAGGCAATTTACCGTCGTAAATGCGCTTCAAATATCACAAAAGTTGGTCGGCAGATGGACTCTGGCGAAGGCTCAGTTCAGATCCAATTTGCGCACGGCAAAACCGCCACTGCCAGCCTACCAAATCGCCGCTTCAGCGCCATGCAGGATGTACCAGTTCAACTGCAGTTTCGAGCCGATCAGGTGGGGCTTGATCGCGCAATCGTAAGGTTGTCAAAAGATGCCCAGCGACGCATTGGTGCAAAGTGCCGACGGATCGAAGCATCCTGGCATGACCCTTTCGGCTATGAGATGTCCGAGCGAATCTACCAAGCAACCAAAGCACAAAATTGGATCGCTGCGCGTTGCCGGGTCGTGGTCAATGGCACAGGGAAGCCGAAAGGACTCCTGATCGAGGCGATTGACGCGTGACCTTGAGATCAACCAACATGGTGAATTTTTTCACTTCAGCATTGAGATAGATAGCCGTCCGCTTACTCTTTGAGTAGAGGGTGTTGGCGCCGCACCCCCATGTGCCGGGCTTCGACTGACTCATGCACCAGCCTTGCGAACCGTTGCCAGCATTGGGATTGCAAGGACTAAGCCTGGATCAGTCCATCGGCGGCACCTGGATCAATTCTCGACTGGCCGCAACACCGTATGACCGCAATCCGGCAAGACGCGAGGGGACAATGCCCACGAGCCCGGTGGCGATACGCCGGGACGCTCAGAATGGAGTAACGATATTCACTGTACAGTAAATATTGCCATTTCATTGAATATTCGCTAGTATTGGCATATCCACTGCGCAGCAAAGAACCCGTAAACCATGATGCTTGAGTCGAACACGACCGAACGACAGCTAATTGAGCAGTTTCTCGATACGCTTCGGGCGCTGCCAGAGGTGCAGGCCGAACTGGACCACCGGGAGCCCGCCGGGCTGGCCGGCGACAGGGAGCATGACGCCCAAATCGACCTGCACATCGCAGGCAAGTCTTTCACCGTTCTGATTGAGGTAAAAAAGGCCGTTTATCCAAGAGATGTGCGTGAAGTTCTCTGGCAGTTCAGGGAAATCAGCCACAACAGGCCCAAAGCCCAAAGTGGCATTGAGACGGTATCAGTCTTGGTCGCCGAGTCCATCTCTCCGGGGGCCAAGGAACTGCTCAGGGATGAGCATGTCGGGTACTACGACAGCGGCGGCAGCCTGTTCTTGCCCGCACCTGGCGTGTATCTCTACATCGACAAGCCGCCACCCAAAACGCTGTCGAAATCGGTACGGTCTTTGTTTTCCGGGCGGCGTGCGCAGGTGCTGCACACCCTGCTGATGCGCCATCAGGAATGGTTCGGCGGCAAAGAACTCGCCGAACAGGCATTGGTGTCGCCAGCAACCGCCTCGCAGGTACTGACGGAGCTTGAGCGTTTCGATTGGTTAGTCTCGCGCGGACAAGGCCCCAGCAAAGAGCGCCACCTCAGAGAGCCTGCGGCGCTACTGGATGCCTGGGTGAAGCAGATCGCTTCCATCCGCCCCCCCACGCTACGTCGCTATTACGTCCCCTCAATCAAAGCCGACACCCTGCTGGAGCACGTTGGACAGGCCTTCGCCACCCATGAGGTCGGGTACGCGGTCAGTTTTGAGGCCGCTGCACAGCGCTACGCGCCGTTCTTGTCCAGTGTTTCCCAGGTGCGCGCCCGCTTGCTGGTCAGCGCTGCCGCCGATGCCGCCATTGGCGCACTCGGCGCGCGCGTGGTCAGTGACGGGGCGAACCTCTCGATCATCGAAGCGAAGTCGCCCGGCGAGTTGTTGTTTCGGGAGCAAGTGGGCGGTATCTGGCTGGCCAGTCCTATTCAGGTCTACCTCGATCTGCTGCGCGGTGAAGGCCGTGCCAAGGAAATGGCAGAACACCTGCGCAAAGAAAGGATCGGTTTCTGATGGCCAAGCCCGCAACCCTCGATGGTTACAGCGACCAGTACACGGTTGATTGTGAGCGCGTCCTGGTGACTCTGCTACGGGGGTTAGGCCCTTGGAAGGACTCGGTCTACCTCATCGGTGGCCTTACGCCAAGGTATCTGGTACCGGCTCGGCCACCCGTCGTACCCGCGCATGCCGGCACCATGGACGTGGACATTGTGATCGACCTGCAAATCTTGGCCGATACCGAGGCGTACCGAACGTTGGAAGACAACTTCAAGAAAATGGGCTTCGAGCGTGCCGAAAACGAGAGCGGAAAGAAACTCTCGTGGCGCTGGCAGACCCGCACCGAACACGGTGCGCTGATGGTGCTCGAACTGCTCGCCGACGCACCAGACATCGCCGGTGGCAAGGTCCAGCCGTTGCCGACCGAAGGCACGATCTCGGCGCTCAACATCCCGCACTCGTCCATCGTTTTCGATCTCCACCAGGTCACCGAGATTCAGGCCGAGCTGCTGGGCGACAACGGCATCGCGACCGAGAAGATCATGCACGCCAATCTGGTCAGTTTCACCTGCTTGAAGTCGTTCGCGTTCGACCAACGCTACGAACGCAAGGATGCGCACGATCTCATCTATTGCATCGAACATGCGCCGGAGGGGCTGGATGCTGTCGCCGAAGCATTCCGCAAGGAACGCAACGGCAAGCATAGTGCCGTAATCCAGGCCGCACTGGAGATTTTGCGTAAGCGTTTTTCACAGGACGACAAGACTGAGGGTTATCGTAAGGACGGCCCCGTGTCGGTCGCCAAGTTCGAGCTTGGCGAAAGCGACGAGCCCGAGCAGCGTGAGGCAAGGGCGTTGCGTCAGCGTCAGTCGAGCAACGTGATCGATCAACTGCTGGCCCGGATCGGATAGGGGTGCCGCGTGGCGATCAAAGCTATTCTCAGTGGTATGGGTAAGAATATCGACGCAACTATCATCACATCGTTACCGCAGAAGGCAAGACGTCTATGAGTGACTATTTTAGTGATCGAGAGAACGGACCACGCGCACGGATTGAGCTGGTGATCTCTCCTGCGGTCTGGGCCGGCCTGGCGGCAACAGTGCAGGCGCTGATTAACAGTGGTGCTTTCGGCCTGCGGTTCCCCGAGCGTTGCCCCGACGGGCAAGCCATCAGCGGATGCGATTCAGATGCCTTGGCGGCCGCTGTGATTGCGGAGATGCCTGGCCTGACTTGGCCGCTGGAAACCACGACAGTCGTTGAGAATGGGCTCTTGTCGCAGCGTCAGCCATTCGCGCCGGATACGCTGCTGATTCTGGACTTCGTCGAATTTGTCTACGCTTCAGTAGGAAAGCCGATCCCCGGGAAGTACCACGACTTCTTCAGCCACCACCACCTGACCTTCGATCAGCAGGCCGGGCAGGAAGAGTTCCGCGCGACCGTCAACCGCATCTTTGCACGCAACGGCATGGCCTTTGAGATGCTATCGGCCGGCCGCATTGTGCGAGTTCTCCCGCCAGTACTTGGCGATGACCTGAAACGAACCCTGTTCGCGACCGGGGACCGCACGCTCGACAACATGCTAGACGAGTGCCGGGCGAAGTTTTCTGACTGCAACCCATTGGTACGTCGCGAAGCACTGGAGCGTTTGTGGGACGCATGGGAGCGGCTCAAATCCCTCGCTGACCCCAGCGACAAGAAAAGGTCGATCAAGATCCTCCTCGACGCCGTTACTTCAGAGCCATCACTGCGGGCGAGACTGGAGGCGGCGGCGACGGAGTTGAACTTCATTGGAAACAGTCACCTAATTCGTCACTCGGAAGTCACCCAGGTGCCAGTCATCGATGTGGACCACATAGACTACCTCTTCCATCGCTTGTTCGCGATGATCCAACTCATGCTCAGAAAAAAGGGAAGCGTGTGAATGCTCGTACGCCGCACCGTGATGCGATCCGGATACTTTTCATCCTTAACGCCGGCGGCTTGCCATTGACCGACCCGACCGACGCAACGGCTGCCAAGATTTTCAAAGGCGAAGCACGATTGCATGCATTTGACTTCTGGATGCGCAATCCGGACTACTTGGCGAGCGAGTTGCTGGACGCCTACGAGACCACCGGCAATATCAAGCACCGCCAAGCCGCAGAGGCTATTTTCGAGAGTGACGAGCCCGATCTGCGGCGCGTTCCGATGATCCGCTACCTGTTTGGTGCCTATGAACGCCTCGATGATGCGCTTTCCTTGCTTCGATCGCGCGACTTGGTGCGTATCACCGGAATCAAAGGAAAAATAAAGGTTTATGAGACCGACTTCATCCTGACAGTTCGCGGGGTGGATGTTTGTTCGAATGCGGTTGTACAGGAACCAGTTCTTGAGTGGTATGCCAGCCGGTCAGCCCTGGTCGCGGACATTGCGGGTGCACGTGGTGGCGGCGCGCTCAAAGAGAAGCAATACAAGCAGGCAACGTACGCTCAAACCCAGCTCGGCGGGATCATTCCTTCTATCGGGCCGAGCGTGCAAAGAAGACTGATTCAACTAAAACAAACCGTCTGAAGGAGGAGACATGGCAAAAGAGAGCATGGAATGGCTGGATGCCATCGCCAGTCGAGCGAAGGTCGATACAAGTCGCGTGGAGTCGGTGATGACCGCGCGACATATCGTGCCGACCCCGGTCCTGCCTGCTCCACGCAGGATGAAGCTTCTGAGCATTTCCTTCGGTGGAGTCAAGCAAGGGGTGGAGGACGACGGACCCTACGCTTTCGAATGGCAAGACCTCAGCGAAGGGCTCTGGGGAATGATGACAGACCGAAACCTAAGGGGGAAATCGTCGGTCATCGAAGTCGTACGCTGGCTAGTGCGCGGGAGGCCATCCCCGAATCTTCAGGATGACGTCAGGGCCTGGATACACAACGCCTGCCTGCGATTCGATCTTGATGGGCTGGAACATGAGGTGAGGATTGACTGTCGAAATGGTGCCGACGGCGCGCTGACTCGGCGGTCATCGACGACAGAAAACGCAACGGTCCTCGCCTCTTTCAGCAGCGAAAAGCAGTTCGAAATGGTCATGTCGGATTTCTTCCTGCGCGCGTTTTCAATGGAAGGCCTTGCAACATGGCGAGAAAGCGATTCCGAAGAAAAGACCGGCCATGCGGTCATTCATGGCTGGCCGGCGTTGTCAGGTGCGATGTTCATTGGCACCAACTACGACGTAGTGTTGGGCGATCTGCCGGCCACCACGGGAACGCAGGCGCGTCTCATGCAGATGTATCTGGGGGTTCCATGGGTCTCGACTCTTGCCTCGGCATCGGCGGCTCAGAAACTTGTGGAGTCAGGCAATGACCTGGAGGCACGCCGGCGCAATCAAGGTGCCCGAGCCAAGCAGGCCCGAGTCAAAGAGATAGAAGCATTGCTCGCAGAGAAGCGAGAAGCATTGAATGCGCAGCCCTCGGACGACGTCATTCAGGTTGAATTATCGGCGCTTAGCGGCAAGTACTCGGAGACCAAGCGCCGAGAGAAGGCGATGCAGGAGCGCCTTGATCGCGAAATGCTCGCCGAGCAGCAAGCAAGCGCCGCCTACCTGCAAGATCGCCGGGACCTGCAGGTTCACAAGGATTCGACGGCGGCTGGTTCGATCTTTCGTTTACTCGACCCGACCTGCTGCCCGCGTTGCGATCATGAGATCGACCAGGCACGGAAAAAGAAGGAGGCTCTCAGTCATTCATGTTCGGTATGTGGAGAGAGCATTTCGAGCAGCGAGGATGCAGATGCCCTGCAGAAGGCGCTGGAGGCAAGCGTGAAGGCGTCGAAATCAGCATTTGACAAGGCCGAAAACAATCGAAAGTTGGCTGATGCAAGCCTGGCGACCTTGCAAACGGATCTGGAAAGCATTCAAACCAAGACCGAAGCGTTGACACTGCAGCTTGGTTCGTTCGATGCCCGGAAACTCCTATCCAACGAGATCGCAGTTCTCGAAGGTCGCCTCGAAGAGGCAAGCTTTGATCCTGGTACCGATGATGTCGAGGACGATGAAGCAATTGTGCTCAAAGCCATTGTCACGGAGACAGAATCACGATCCAAAGCTGTCCGCGACGAATATCTCGAAGAGGTCTCCACTAGCCTTCTGCGCTTTGCCCAGCGCTTCGGGATGCATAGCCTATCGAAGGCCCAGCTACGCGGGAATGCGAGCCTGCTTTTGGTGAAAGGTGGCGCCGACACATCGTTTAGCAAGGTGACGAAGGGCGAACGCCTCCGCTTGAAGGTTGCCACGGTTCTCGCCATGATCCAGGTCGGGGAGTGCCGAGGCGTCGGGAGACACCCGGGCCTGATCATGATCGATTCGCCCGCTGCCCAGGAAGTTGCTCCGGAGGACCTTCGTGAGCTGCTCTCTGGCTTGAAGACCATTCGCGGGGAGCTTCCTCATCTTCAGATTTTCGTTGCGGGCATGGCATCGAAAGCCATGAGCGATCACATTCCATCCAGCCATCGCAGGGAAGCCTCCAACGGAGGCTATTTGTGGTAGCTGCCGACCCCAGACCGCAGCGTCACCCGGTGGAAGTTGCGCTGCATGCGTTGCTGGGCAAAGGCAAGACACCGCACGTTGAGGATCTGGGTGGCTTCGACGCGATTGTTGAGGCGACGCCATCGGTATCAACCTCTCCGCTGGCCAGCGAGGTTCTCTTCGCTGTTCTGCGAGATGTGGGGAGCACAACTGTCGATGGTGCGCGTCCATGGAAGGAACTGATCGGCCGCTTGGTGCAAGGTGCCACGAGCGACTTCGTGTTGATCGAAATGGTCGATGCCCTGGATGCCTGCCGGCAGCTACCCGATGGAACCGTCAGCGACGTTTTCATGGCTTTCCTGCAAAAGGCTGGCGATGCATCAGGCGCCCTCACGGGCTATGCGCGCGCGGTAGCGCTTGAAGGTGCTTTCCGCTTGGCGGCGACGGACCGTCGAATGCAGCTCCGTCTGCTTGATGCCCTACTGGGCATCCAAGTGTCCGACGAGCCGCAGTTCCTTCGCCACGCCGCAAAGATCATGGGAATTGCGCATTCTCATTGGCGCGAAGCGGAACTGGTCAATATGCTGCGCACCCTGTCCGAATGTGAAGGGGCGGCCTATGAGGCCAGCTTTGAACTGGGGATGGCAGGCCTGGCATCGGCACTTGATGAGCCCAAGAGAGACGCGGCGACCTCGTTCTTCTTGGATTCGTTGCATTGGTTCAAGAAGGCTGAGTCAATGCAAGAGGCAACACCAGAGGCGGCGCTGTATGGGGAGTGCCTCACGCTGCTGACTGACTTCGAGGCGCATAAAACGGAGCACGAGCTAAGGGAGCGCAGCGCAGTCATCCAGAAGTCGGCCTTCGAGCTGCTCGCCTGGCATGCCAATCCAAACTCGCCGGCTTGGCTGGGTGCTCGGCATTTTCAAGCGGCTTGCTGGAATGATCTCGCTGGAACCTTGGCGTCACTTGCCGACAGGCTGCAGGAAATTAGTTGGTGGGAACCTAGGGTCGTAATCGAAAGGCAGGTTCTGTCTGCCTACAGCGCCGGACGAGCGATCCTGAAGCGGAGCAGTGACGGATACCTGGAGACTTTGATTCGCCCCAGAATCGAGGCCTCTATAGCGCAGCGCGAAGGGCAGGCCTACCTCTTGAAGTGCTGGCTGCAACAGAACCGCGAGCACGAATTGGTTCCTGAGGCCGATGCCATCCTGAGCGGTATTGATCGTCTGATGACAGATCGTTCAAAGGTGCCGCGAAACCCCACTGAGGCAGCCACCGTTTGGGCGCCGGTCGCTGCCGCACTTTCACAAGCCCACTGCAGCGAGGACACCAAACGCAGGGTTAGTGAACTGGTCGCGAATGCATTCGCATCTAGTCTTGAAAACCTTAGCGGGGCTGAGATCGGTATTTTCGACCAGTGCCGGTCTTTGGTTGAGCATCATCCGGATCACCGCGACAACCTGCGTGGGGCCAAGTTGTTCGATACGGTCTTGTTGTGGACGGTGCGGTTTCTCAAGAACCGGCTTGAAATGACCAAGAAGGACGATCCCTCTGTAGCCTACCTTTTCGAGACAGCTGACGGTAGCTTGGCGCCGGAGAGCGCACTCCAAGACGACTACTTTCGCTGGTTGAGCACCCAATCTGCATCGGGCGAGATGGAACCTACAAATCTTGGAAGCGGGCGTGCCGACGTGGCGCTAAAAAGTACTGGGGAGCGCATCGTGATCGAAATCAAGCGTGAGATGCGGGATGCGTCGTTTGATTCGTTGACGAAGAACTACGCAGGACAGACCACCGATTACCAGAACGTCAGCATTCGATTGGGATTCCTGCTGGTACTTGACCTGACAGGACCGAAGCTTGAAGGCACGCCGCACATTCGATCTCTGGTGGAATGCCGTTCCATACAAAGGACAGATGAAACGGAACCACGACAGGTCGTGATCGTGAAGGTACCGGGGCGGCGTTACTTGCCAAGCGCGATCAGCAAGAGCGCAAAGCGCTCAGACGCTAGCTCCAAGCCAACACGAACGTCTGCCAAGAGGGCAAAGGCGCCTGCGACTCTCAGGGAGCGTCAAGACTGAGCGCTATGTGGAACCCATCACGCGCGCCGTGTCCGAACAGCGCATGCTGGAAAAAGCTCACGCGCAGCCTGATCGAAGACATCGCGCCGCTGCTTCCGGCCGGCGTTCGCTTCAACGACGACAATGCGATGCACGCGTTCGAGCGCGTCTGGAAAGAGCGCTCGAAGAGCTGCGCGCAAAAATGCCCCGGCCTGTTGAGCCGGTAAAGGAAACACCATGCACCTGGGTAGCCTGACAATTTCGCGTTTCCGATCTTGCGACAATGTGATCGTCAGCCTTCGTCCCGACCTGACCGTATTGGTCGGGGAGAACAATGGCGGAAAGTCCAATGTTGTCGACGCCATCCGGCTGCTCACATTGCCGTTGAGCGGACGACGGGAGCGGTATCCGGAAGACGAAGATGTACGGCGCCATGCCGCCGTTCCAAATTTCCAGATCGAGGGTGTTTTCAAAGGGCTCGGCGACACCCTGAAAGGACTGCTGATCTCGGCGGTTCCGGATCCCACTCAGGATGAAGCAGTTTTCGGCTATCGATACGAATCGCGGTCCGAGCGAGCACCACGCGGTAAGACCACCGTCTGGGCCGGGCGCTTCGACACCAACGAGCATGAGGCCGGCTCCAGCGACCTGATTCGGCACGTCTACTTGCCGCCGCTGCGCGACGCGCACCAGGCGCTTGGTACTGGTAGCGGTACACGGGTCATGGCGTTGTTGCGCCATTTCTTGCCGAAAGATCAGGAGCTTGCCTTCTTGGCTGGCGTCCGGCGAGCGGACGATAGGCCAGACATCCTGGGGACAATGAACACGGAAATCGATACCGCCTTAGGGATGCTGACCAATGGGGTCCGTCCTCAGACGGCAGCGCTGGACTTTGGAGAGGAAACGCTGCTCGATGTAGCCCGCGACCTGCGGTTCCGATTGGCCGACTCGGGCCTTGTGCCCGAAGACATACGAGCCTCTGGCCTCGGGTACTCCAACCTGCTCTACATGGCCACGGTTGTGGTCGAACTGGCGAAGGCCAAAGAAGCTGACCTCACCATCTTTCTCGTCGAAGAGCCAGAGGCGCATCTACACCCGCAACTACAAGTGCTGGTTCTCGAATTCCTATTGGAGCAGGCACGTCAATCAGCAGCGCGCGTCATCAAGGTCGGCAAGCCGGAGGGCCGCATTCAGATCGTCGTCACAACCCATTCACCGAACTTGACGGCATGGGTCTCCCCGCTGCACTTGGTGGTTATGCGCTCGCGGCAGCGCGATGAGAACGGAGTGGCAGTCTCGGAATCGGTCAGCGTGCCCATCGCTGAACTAGGGCTGAAGCCAAAGACTCTGGACAAGATCAGCCGCTATCTGGACGTGACCCGCTCTGCACTGCTGTTTGGCAACAGAGCTATCTTGGTAGAGGGAATCGCCGAGGCATTGCTGTTGCCGGTGCTGGCGCAAAAGCTGATTCTTGCCGATGACCCAGACGGATGGCTACGGTTCAAGGGAACCGTCATCGTACCCATCGAGGGCGTGGATTTTCGTCCGTACGTCGAAGTGTTGCTGCGACCGCATGGCGACGCACGCGTTGCCGACCGGTTGATCGTGATCACCGACGCGGACCCGACCGTGCTCGGGAATCGGAAGGTCGACCTGGAGAATCTCGCGACAACGCACGGCGCGCCGCAGGCGCTGACAGTGTTTACCAACCAGCACACGCTGGAGCACGAGATTTTCGGGGCAGGCAACGAAGCATTCCTGAAAAGCGTATTTCTCCGGTTGCATCGCAATTCGCGGCGCGACTGGACGGATCGAATCGAAGGCGTTGCAGCGCAAGACCGTCCCGATGCATTCCTCAAACTGATCGAAGCTAAGAAAACCCGCAAGGGCGATCTGGCTCAAGCCATTGCCTCACGCATTGCCGCAGACGAGCCGTTCGTCGTGCCGACCTATCTCGCCGAAGCGATCCGAGGCGCCGCGCACGCATGATCGGCATTCATGGTCTGACCGAAGAGCAGGAAGCATTCGCCACGTATGCCGGTGGTGCCTTCGTGCATGCCTGCCCCGGTGCCGGCAAGACGCGAACAATCATCGCGCGCTTGGTCAAAATCGCAGCTACATTGCCGCCGCGACGCGGCGTAGCGGTGCTGTCTTTCACAAATTCCGCTGTCGACGAGTTCCGGGAGCGCTGTCGTGCGGCAGCACTCGACTCCCTATTGAGGTACCCAAGCTTCATGGGAACGCTCGACGCGTTCGTTCGTCACTTCGTCGTGCTGCCTGGCTGTGCGGCCACAAGCTCGACGCGCCCCATCATCCTCGATAGTTGGGACACTCTCAACGTCGGCATTCGGCTCTCAGGGCAATTCGCTTTCCGAGGTGATCCTGTGAGTTTGGATCTGTTCGACCCTGAAACCAATGTGATTCGTCCCGAGAAGATCGGGCACGCCGGACTTCGAAACCATGTTCAACAGTATCAAGCCAGATATCAGCAGGCTGCATCCCGCCAACGACGGGGCTTGCTACAGGCAGGCTATTTGAGTGCAGGCGATGCTCGCGTCCAAGCGTTGCAGTTGGTTCGTGATCCAGAAAGAGGCAGAGCACTAGGGCGTGCGCTGGCGGCGCGTTTCCATGAGGTCATGGTGGATGAGGGCCAAGATTGCAACCCGCTCGATTTGCAGATTCTCTCTTGGTTGCGGGATCACGGCGTGCATGTAACCTTCGTGTGTGATCCGGACCAGGCGATTTACGAATTCCGTAACGGAAATCTCGCCACTATTGTGGAATTCAAGGACACCTACCCCGTCGAGTCTCATCACGAGTTGACAGGAAATTTTCGCAGCAGTCCTGCTGTCTGTCGCTTGGCTGCGACACTTAGAAATAAGGGCCACGCAGACAACTCCGTTGGCGACACCGCCAACGTTGCGCATCCCGTTTTGCTCATCTCGTATGGCGGTCGCGGTCCGAGTGCAGCGATCGGTCGCGCTTTCCTTGAGCGGGTCGCTGAACTTGGTTTGAATTCGGTCGATGCGATCATCCTGGCACATTCCGGCAAAGTCGCGCAGCGTGCCACTAGCAGTGTGGCCGAATTTGATTCAAACGGAAGCTCACGGGTTGAGTCGCTGGCCCGCAGAGTAGCCGAGTTTTGGTCACCGGCAGCGACGGCGCGATCACGAGAAGCCGTCGTGCAAGCGGTGGAAGGGCTGTTGTTGGACCTCATGGGCTTGCGACAGGACGGAGAGCATTTTCGGCGAGCCATTGAGCGCACAGGAGTGGATCGGCGCGCACATCGTCGACGGGCGCTAAGTCTCCTCATGAATCTTCCCAAGGTGTGCGGTAATTCGGATGCGGATCGTCTCGCCTGGATCGACACCTTACATGCGCAGGCGCAACTGCTCGGCCTATCACTTCAGCCTGGGTTGACGTTACGAGCGTTCTTCCGAAAGCCACATAACGGGAAGTGGTCGAGTCATTTACAAGCGCCTGTCGAGCTCGGGCTGGCATGTGCCAAGATCCACGAGGCGAAGGGTCGCGAGTACGGATCTGTTTGCGTTGTGATTCCCCCTAATCGAGCACCAATGAACCACAGCGAAGCGCTGTTCGAATCGTGGGAAAATCGGATCGATGCCGAGGCCAAACGCGTGATTTATGTCGGCGTCACGCGGGCGCAATATCTGAGCGCGCTGGCCGTTCCGACCACCTTTGCCGACCGCTGCGCCGCCTTGATGGCGGCCGGTCAAGTACCCTTTGTCAGAAGGAATCTGTGACGGCATCGATGTCGGATAAGGATATGGCAGGGCATTGAGCGTCAGCTTTGGAGCTACCGTTTCGCAATACTCTGCAGCCGCTTTGGGTCTACTCCTGCCGGTTGCCGGGGTCCTGAACGCTCGCCAGGGTGAACTTCAGTTCCAGACCCGTTGGAGTCGCTGGCGACAGGCTGCATACCGGCTGGCCAGTTCAACTCCAGTTAGCTGCCGGTCGTGGATTTCGGCGACGTGCCAAGTCCAGTCACCGACAAAAGTCAGGACCAGCCGTTCGCGGCTCAGGCCGGGAATGCCAAAGCAGCCCTTCAGATTTTCGGCTAATTGTCCTTGAGTGGACGGTTCCGGTGCGGTGAACTGATCACAAAGACGAAGCGGCTGCATCCTCGATTAACGCGCAACCTCACATCGCGTTGTTGACAGCCCTAGTTTCTCTGGCCCAGACTGTTACATGCAGATTGGCAATTGACCCAGGTGCGATAAAATCAAGGCCAACATAGCCGCCACGCCTCTGCTTCCAGCATGCGCAACCTTGGCGGCTTTTTTATGGCTGTTGACGCCGACCGAAAATTGACCACCTGGTGGTCAATATTGAATCGGCGCCGACACCCCTTGTCACCTGCACAAGGTTAGCGTCTACGCCGTTCACCAGAATCTTGCCTACTTCACGGCCATAGCGGTCTTTCTTATCGGTATCTACCATTACGATCTTGTCAAAAACAAGATCGCTTAGGCTCTCTTTGGAGCGTTGTCCGAACGGCTGCATTTTCTCCGGTGCATCAATACCGCTTAACCTGATTTTGTGCTGTAACTTTTCGGCATCCAACACGGTCACGGTGTCGCCGTCGGTCACACCCACCACACGGCCTTCGATGGTTCCAGCCTGGCAGAAGAATCCCAACAACAGGGCAAGCGTAAACAGCAGTTTCATGGGTTGATTTTGTCACTAACAACCGCTGTAATTCTTTCGACCACTTGGTGTGAGCGTGTATGTGCCGCCACGGGGTCCGGTGTAGCAAGTTGGGCCAGTAGCTGTAGAAGCACCGCCGCTGGTACGGCTTTCCTGCACTCTTTGGCTAGTCAAGTTTGAAGCAGGCTGGGTAGAACTCCGCGGCGAAACTGCCGGTGCGCGATGGCAGTGGTAGTCACCCGTTTTCCGGTTGTTGTGGCACCCCTCTGCATTCAAACCGCCACCGTGCCCAAAGGCTGGCAATGAAAGTGTCCAAATTAGAACAAGGAGGAAATGTCGGCTCATTAGCCATTTTGACCGCGCGGCACCAAAACATTTACAGGAATTGCGTATTTCCTGATCAAGTGCAAACAAAGGGCAGAACCCCCAAAATGGAGAATAGACAGATGAATGTTATGGTCGGCGAGTTTTTGACCCAGGGTTCCAACTTTGACTGCCCAGGGGCGAAGAGGCTGAAATCGTTGCGGCGAAAAGGTGACAAGGGCGATGGGATGGGTCAACGTAAACTGGTAGCCTGGGTCAACTCGGTGTCGGCACCAACATGTGGAGCTTCCTCGCTGAGCGATTGGCCCGCGAAGAGGCCGCTTGAACCGAAATTGTCATTGGACCCAAGACTGCTATCGTGGGCCCGCTAGAAGCGTCCCAAACACTTCCGGATTTCTAATAGATGTCATTGAAGTCCGCAATGAAAGATGGAGGTTTGATATGAGTACACCTACCCCGCCGACTGATTTCCAGTCCTGGCTTGACTACGCCATCGCAACCATGGACGCGCGCGGGGCACACCGGGACCGCATCTTTAATGAGGACGACATTCCATTTCAGAACGATATCCGGGCTGCAGCCCAGGAAGAGCTTAATCATCTCAAACAAAAAACAGTCATGCCATGAATCGGTATGCTGGAGAACTGGCAGATTGCACTTTCAAAGAGACTGGGCCGCTCTGCCAAAGACATTGTTGAAGACAACCTGTTGGCGACGGATTTTCCAAATGATAGTGTTCACGTCCAATTTGAGGATGGCACCGATCTGACGTTTCGGCGCGCGTTTTACGTAGGTGAGACGCCCGCTGATGGGGCCATTCATCGAGTTGCCGTGTTTACAGAGCATTGCGGATATCACGAGTTTTGGATTGGCCCCAGTGACCGAATTTCGGCCAATTCAATGCCAGGCGCAAGATATAAACCCTCTGACGAAGATTTGGCATGGGACTCCATGGCACCAGTAGGCCGTGAATTTGGAAGCCCTGATTTCGACAGACTGATGGACGAGGACGCGAAGAAATTTGCGTCAGATTTAGCCCGATGGATCCAACAAAGCAGCGCCTCAAATGCAGCTCTGCAACTGGAGGAGGATGAGGTATCAGACGCGCGCAATGTCCAACTCGCATTACGTGAACTTGGGCAAGACGTCACTATTGATGTCGCCGCTTCGGTTTGGAAGCACTATTCACAATCATTGATGGCGAACTGGATGTCAGGCGCCGAAACGGTGCAGTCTGCAGCCACAACCCTGTATTTAAATACGGGGTATCCCTTTAGCTCCACAGGCATCACGTCTCTGATTTTCACCGCTTTTCCACTACCTTTTCGTAGGTGACCGGCTTTGTCACAACAGCTTGCTGGAGCAAGCGATAAAACAGTAGACCCCGAGACCGAGAACTTCGACGATTGAAGCGGAAGACATATTCGTCAAGGTAATAGTCCAACTGTCCTGGCTGTACTGCGCCGTGGTGTGTACCCATCATCCAGCGTTGCAAGAGAGATGCCACACGGTGAACGCCTGGCATTGATTCATGGGCTGGGGTGGCTGAACCAAGATGAACGGTTTGTCGGTGCTCGTATCCGTTTTCCTTGAGTTGGCGGTAAGCAGGCGAGCCATCACTGTGAATGAGCGATCCTGGACTGATTGACGTTTTGATGAATGGCATCAGGTGATCGTAGTCACCACGCTCAATTCGTTGAACTCGTATTCTTCCAAATCCTTTGGGTTGCAGCATCTCCACTGCTATGGCGACCAAAACCTTGGTGGTGTTGCTCTTGCGCCCCTCGGCACTGATCGGGTCTATCCGGTCACCGAGCGCAAGGTAGGTCTCATCGACCTCAACTTCCCCATGGAGCAATTCTCTCTGCGGGCGAACCATTGCACGACGTAGTCTGTGCAGCATGGTCCACGCTGTCTCGTAGCTACCAAGACCAAGTACGCGCTGCAACCCCAATGCGCTGACACCATGCTTTTGGTTGGTGATGTACCAAATGGCAGCGAACCAGACACGAAGCTCGGTGCGCGTCTTATCAAAAATGGTGCCCGCTGTTACCGTGGCCTGATGTCTGCAGGCCGGGCAGATCAATCTGCCGCGACTGCCTCGCTGAACTTGCGATATCACCCCACATTTCGGACAAATCAGACCGTCCGACCAGCGTAGCTTTTCCAAATAATCCCGACACGCTTGTTCAGAGTGGAACCAGTCAAGGAATTGAACCCAGGTCGTTGGGTAATCTTTCCCACCTATCAGGGTTGTTGCTGGTGCGGTCATTTGGCGATTTTGCCACTTGTGGAGCTAAAGGGATACCCCGTATTTAAATTGCCCCAGAGATCAGTCGCACCATGACCCCATGAACGGCGGCTGACCGGTCGCCTAAATCATGAAACTGGCCTGCCCGGAAGCAGGTATTGGTGGCCGCCGGCTTCCGCTGCAGACCTGCCTCAGACTTTTCCTCTGCCAAAGTCAGCAATATTGATGGGGCGGCGCCAATTGAGCGACAGCTTTATGGAGCCTCGACAGCAAAAAATTTTCTGCTGCCCGTGAGCACCCGCTACCGGCCTAAAACCTGAACCCAGGGCCGCCGCAATGCTCTGGGCAGGTCTGGTTAAGCCTGCGCTGCCGACTCTGCCGACTCGGCAGGCGCTGGTGCATCCTGCTGTGACCCAGCCTGAACAGTCGATGGTGTCGCTGCAGGGGTCGTCGTCAGTTTCAAACTGCCGTTGGTACCACTCACAATCCGGCCTGCCTTGACAAGCCGACCGATGGTGGCCCCCATGGATCCAGTTGGAATACCCGCGACCTTGGCCACTGCACTCTGATTGATGTCAGTGAAGTCCGCCGAATTGAGTACACCCTGCAGGTGGGCCATCAGCTTGACCGAATTGCCCTGGAGTTCCTGCGCCTGAACGGGTGTGCCCGCAGCCTTGGTCTTCTTGGATTTGGCTTTGACGATGACTTTGGCGATTGCTTTGGTTGTCGCTTTGGATGTGGTTGCTGTGACTTTCTTCGCAACCTTGACCGGTGCAATTTTCACCGGTGCAGCCTTGACCGGTGTGGTGGCTGGCAATACAGCTGCCTTTTTGGCAACACCACGTTTGGCCGGAATCTTGGCAACGTCGACTGCCGGTGCCACAGCGGTCACAGGTTTTGCAGGAGCTGCTTTCTTTGCCTTGACTTTGACGGTTGTGACCGCAGCATCGATCTTTTTGGTCTTGCTCTTCTTGCTCACCGGTGCTGCCAGTGCCGGTGTCTCGCGCACGCTGGGCTGGTCATCTTCGGTCAATTCGCAGGCAATGCGATGGATGTTCTTGAGTTCTTCTTCAATGTCCATCATCGTCTTGGACAGACGGGCCAGCACCTTCCAGCTCTCGATCAGCGAATCATTGCCCAGGTTGTAGGGATTCTTGACCATCGCCACGTTCACGCGTTCAGCATAGCCTTGGACTTCTTTTTTGAGTTTTTCGTCGGCGGCGAACGCGGCAGCACCGGCTTTTTGAATGGCGTTCAGCGTGATGGAGGAGATGGACATTGGCGAGGATCCTTAAGTTGATTGTTGTGCTTGTCTGTGGCTGACTGCATCTGATACGCAGCAGCCGTTAAAACCGTATGATTTTAAGTGCGCAAGGAATATTCATACCAACGCTCCCCAACATAGGAATGCACTTCATTCACTTTGGGAAGAATGAAGGGCTACTCGTTGACAGGGATGCGCGGGCTGGATCAGTCTGCTTGGTCTATGCCCGGATAAAACTGCCGCAGGCACGCCGGAGCAGTCCATGGCTGCCTTCATCAACGATGCTACGTGTGCGACCCCTCACTCATCGCGCATCAATTCATCACAGATCAGGCTGTCGGCATCACACAAGCGCGAACCCAGTGGCCCGCTTCGTGTTTCCACCCGAGCCCCCTTGCGCAGCTGTGTCACCCCGCGCACCAGAAAGCTGCGCTGCTCGGTATCGACCTGGGAGCTCACACCCAAGCCCTTCACAAAAGTGATCCTTTGGACCGTCCCCTGGGGCGTTATCACCGAATTTTTGGCCCAGCGTGTCAGCCCTGGGAGCCAGACCAATGCAGTCATGACCACCATGGCCAGCACCAGGACGAACAAAAACAAGTTCACCTCGTCCCCACTTGAGTTGGGTGTTTCGGGTGGCGTGGCTCCTGAAACAACTGGTGTGGGGCAGGCATGCTGTTTACGTTCGTCAGGCAGTTGCAGTGCTTTGGCGTCTGGATCTTTGTTGCTCTCAGGGGCCGAGGCTTCATTTTGTGCGGGGTGGTTTTCTGTTGTCATGATGGCCTTCACTGCGGCTTGTCGATTTGCATTTGGTCTGGCCGCTTGACCGCCGGTCTGCGTGGCGCGGTTAGCTGTCAACACCTTGAGTGTCCCGCCAGAGGCCTGGGAAGTGACCCCGGACAACGCACGTCTTATGAGCCGTTGAAGCTGCACAGCGTCGTCATCGTCGGCTTTTTCCTCCAAATTCCAGCCCATGCCCTGGCGCAGCAGGTAGCCCTGGCGGGGAAACTTGTTATCCAGGCGATGCAGGGCGAAACGCACCAGGGTGAACAACACATCGGCCGCGGTGGCAGCAACGCCTTCGATCCGTGGAATACATCCACCTTATGGAGCACGATGTCGAACATCGCGGCGCTCCCGCCAGATTTCACCAGTCTCACTAGGAGGAACGGAACAGCCGTCGCCTGAATGCAAGCCAGCGCCGACAGGCGGACGTGACTGTCGTTTGATCAGGATTGCAGCCAATCCTGATTTTCTGCGAGCAGCGCTTTGTTCTTTCGGCCGACATACACGCCGAACAAGACCCCGGCGACGATCACGGCGCCGAGTGCGATTTGAACAATGGTGATGATGTCCATCATGCTTTCAACACAGATTGCGCTTACCAATGGTACCGACTTTCGCCGCCCTACTCCCACGGGCGCAACAGCCGGGTGCAGTGCTGGCCCGAGTCGCACAGGAAGCGGCTCCTGTTACCCCGCTCCTGCAGCGTCAGCATCTCCCCCTTCAGAAAGCTCACGCCCTCTTCCAGTGAATAGAAGCCGATGTCGGTCTCCACCAGAGCGCTGCTGAACAGGCCCCCGTGCAGTTGCACGCCCAGCACCCGTCCGGCCGGAACGGTGGCCACGACCTTGGGCGCGCCATGGCGGTAGGCCAGGTAGCCGCCGGACACCACCAGCGCCGCCAAGCCCAGGCCGGCCGCCAGCACGATCAGGGCGAACAGCAGGGCACGGCGCTGGAGGGCGTCGAGGCTGGATTCGGGTTGGGCTTCTTTCTGCCGCTGCGCCTCGCCGGCGCCGGTCTCTGGGATCTGGGCCGAGGTCTTGTTGTCTTGTGCATCAGTCATGTCGAGTACTCCGCTGTGTAAATAAGTTCATAAGAGGGGAATGTGTTGTGGACGGATAGCCAACGGCCTTAAGCACCGCGCTTGCCACGGTCTTTGCCCGCAGGGCTTGCTTTGACGCCAGCTGCCGGCTCGCTCGTCGTGGCGACCATCTGGGCGACGCAGCGCATGCGCACGTAGCTGACAGTATCTTTTTCCCGGTGGATGCAGGTCACCTCGTGCTTTTCCAGGTCGGCCACGCACTGCTTGAACACCGCCTCGCCCATGCTGTCCTTGAGCTCGGACGGCAGAGCGAAGAGCACAAAGCCCGTGAAGTCGCGCACGACGGCCGCACGCCCCTTGGCTTGCTGCCCCGGCCCGGGCTGCCAGTCGGCGGACTTGCCCTCCAGACGCAAGCACACAGCGGTCTGCACGACTTCGCTCTCGGGATTGGCTGCGGTGTCTGGCGTGGCTTGGGCTTGGGCTCTGCCAGCCTTGGCGGCTGTCTTGCACGGGGTGGCGGGATTGGATTTCTTGCTCATGGTGATTCCTTCATGTTTGGTTTGGTTTGCGCTTGCAGGCGCTTGATTACGGTTTTTTGGGCAAAGCCTCCCCCTGACCCGCTGGCAGCGACTTTCAGCGGGTGGTGTGGAACTGGCCAAGGTGGGGATCGACGTCCGTGCCGGTTTGCCCGGTGTTGCCAGTGGCGCAGAACGTCGTCGTTCAGGCGCCGCTAGGGCGGATGGATTTGCGTGGTGCTTTGTCGGTATGTCATGGCATCAATGGGGAAACCGGGTAATGAATCTGAACCGGGGGGTCTGCATCCAGGCTCTCATACAAGTCCTCTCTGTCAAGGGGGTTCCAATGACGATCGGGCTGTTTTTTTTGTGTCGGCTTGCCTGGGGACCGGGCCATCAGTTGGGCAGGGGCCTGTTGACCGGCAGGCCCATGTCCTCGAGCAGGCCAGCTCGCTGCAGGGCAAGCCGGATGGTTTGTTGCTGGGCCGGGATGTAGCTGTCGTCGATCTCGTCGGCATTGCCCCAGCCCAGGCTCAGGCGCAGCAGGCCCGACAGGTGCGGTGCGCAGTCGTCGAGCCGGTGCAGGGCCGGGCGCACGATGGTGAACACCACATCCTCGACGCTGGCCCCGCCGACGACGCAGGGGGCCAGCACGCCATGGAGCCCCCGCACCAGGGTGGCCGTGTAAATGACTTCGCGCTCCAGGCGGCCTTGCAAGCACCAGAAGGACGCGAGGCCGGCTGCGCGGCGCAGGTATTCGATGGCGTAGCGCTGGCAATAGTCTTGTCCCTTGCCTGGGGTGGTGAGCACCTGCCTGATTTCTGGCTCGGACACGACGGCCTGAAGGAAGTCGCGCAGGTCGCTGTCGCGAACGGTCATGACGGTGTCGCGCACGATGACCAGCGGATCAACACGCTTGACGGGAATCGGGGTGACTTCGGTCCGAACAAGGGGTGTGGCTTCTTGCGCGCTGGTTTTATTGCGCGCCTTGGCGCTGGCCGGCTCATCGTGGCGCTCGTCGGGTTGGCGCAGCGTCTCGCTATGCTGTTGCAGAAGGGCGTGGAGGCGGGGGGAGAGTTTTTTCATATGGGTTCCTGTTCGGTTGCTTGAGTGAAGACGCACGGATGCAAAAGGTTTCGGTTTTTTGGGCAAAGCTCCGCCCGGCCCCTGGATCAGGGCTACTGAATCAGGGGGAGCGTCAGCGAAAAGGTTGGTGGCTAGCTAGCGCTGGCGGAGGAGGAGGTCGCCCCCCTCCATGACTGCGCCATGTCAGCCCAGCTTAAGGGGGGCGGTTGTGCGTTCAAACCCGTTTCATGGGTGGTGCCCTTGAGCGGCACGACTTGGTTGTCGCGCGCGTGACCTGCAGCTTCAGTTGATGCAGCTTGAGTTGATGCAGTTTGAGCAGGCTGATGGTTGGATCGCTTGGCTGGGTGGGGCGGCTGTGTTTCCGTCACGCCGGTGGCAACAAACGTTTTGGTCAACAGGCGGTCCATCGCTGAGCCATCATTGCGGGTGAGATTGGGCACATAGCGGCTGTAGACCCGAAACAGCATTTCGGTACTGGTGTGCCCCAACTGGCGGGCAATCCATTCCGGCGCTTCACCTGATGCGAGCCAGAGGGTCGCAGCAGTGTGGCGCATTTGGTAGGCCTTGCGATGCTCCAAACCCAAGTGGCGCAACAACGGTGACCAAACCCGGTTGATGAAATTCTTGTTGTCAATCGGATTGCCGACCTGATTGCAAAACACGTATTCGGAGACTTTACCGGTGGCTTCGAATTGCGCCTTTAACGCGTCAAAGACCAACTGGCTCATTTGGATGTCGCGCATGCTGCCATCAGTTTTGAGTTCGTCTTCTTCACCCAGCACAATCGATTCCCGGATATAAATCAGACGGCGGTCAAAGTCCACGTATTTCCATTTCAGGCCATTGGCTTCACCGGTCCGCATGCCAGTAAAGAATCGCGTCTTGAGGTAGTTCCGGTAATCCACGCGTACGGTCGTGATCAACAACTGCACTTCAGGCAACGTGAAGGGCATCACTTCGCTGCGCTTCATGCGCAGGGGCTTGATGTTCCTGAACGGCGAGTTGAAGTTGAAACGATCCGCCACCTCATTGAGAATCTGCCGCAAGGGTTTCATGACCGCGTTGATCCGCCGCGCAGTGAGGGTGGCATTTTTGCCACGCCCCTTCAGTTTGGACAGGTCCGCACGGAACGCGAGCACATCGGCCTTGGTGACCAGTCCAGCTTGCTTGTCACCAAAGTACGGCAGGAGGTACTTGTCCAAGGCACCACGCTGGGTGATCTTGTAGCTGCGACGCCAGGTGATCTCGGTTTCCGAGTACCACTGGTTTGCGAACTCACGGAAGTTTGGTGTTGGAGCCATTGCCGCTTGCGCGGCAAGTGTTGATGCTGACAAGTCAGCATTCACACCAACTTCCGGAGCATCTTTCTGTGGGAGGGGTTTTCCGAAGGTTTTTTGGTAGTCGAAGGTACCGAGGGCGATTTCGGTTTCGATCTTGTCGAGCGCCTTTTGAAGGCGCTTGCGATTTGACGGCGTGTCGGCCAGCACCGTGTATTCACGCAGGCGAACACCTGCGTGCCGGAAGTCCATGAACAGTGTCCCCTTGCTTTCGTGGCGGCGAATACTACCCATGGAGGATTCCTCCGTTAGCCATTGGAATCGAACCGGTCTCAATTGAAGAGTACTGGGCCATGTCGCTTTCGATGTTCTCCCAGATGTAAAGCGTCTTGCGTCCGCCAAAGGGACGGATGTAATGGCGCCCCTCCAGCAGAACACTGTCTTTTAAACGGTCACGGATAGTCCGGCTGTCGTATTTGATGCGGGTCGACAACTCTTGCGTGGTCAGGTAAGTACAACAAGTCACTTCTCACTCCTTAATAAAATAGAGACAATCAGGATTACAAAAAAGTAGTTTGTCTGCATTTTTTTCATCCTGAATGACATTATGTACGCAATTAAGACGTTTTCAAGCGCTTTTTGTCATTCTGAGTGATATTTTTTTATGGAGAGTGCTTTGGTCAAGTGCCATTTATCCCGACTGATGGGGGAGCGGAAGCTCAAAATCAGCGATGTCGCAAGGGACACGGGATTGCATAGAAATACAGTCACCTTGCTGTATCAGGAGACTGCGACGCGCATCGATTTGGACGCGGTTGAAAAGCTATGCCTTTACTTTCAGATTGGTGTAGGTCAACTCTTTGAAGTCGTTGAAGATCCAGTTCAGGACAAATCATGAAAGCTGATGCAGAGCAACCGCAGCTAGCCTGTGTAGATCTTTTTTGCGGGGCGGGTGGTCTAACACATGGATTTGTTTTGGAGGGTCTGCCTGTAGTCGCAGGGATAGATTTGGACCCTTCCTGCCGGTTCCCCTACGAGGCAAACAATCAAGCCCGATTCATTGAGCAGGACATCAGCACGGTGACAGTATCTGAATTGAAAGCGCTATTCAGAGGTGCCGAAACCACCGTCTTAGCGGGCTGCGCACCCTGCCAACCGTTCTCAACCTACGCGCAGAGGTATGAGACAGATGGCATAGACGGAAAGTGGGGGCTGCTGTACCACTTCGCTCGACTTGCGAAGGAGGCAGCTCCAGATATCGTCACAATGGAAAACGTACCCACTGTCTCAAAACATCTAGTCTTTCACGACTTCGTTTCAACTCTTCAGGAACTTGGGTATCACGTATGGTTTGATGTTGTAGATAGCTCGAAGTATGGAGTCCCACAAACCCGGAATCGCATGGTTCTTCTGGCATCAAAATTGGGCGATATTCGGATGGTGCAGCCCTCGGCTACCGAACCTAAGACAGTCAGGCAGGCAATAGGTCATCTACGCGCACTGAATGCTGGAGAGTCTGCACCGAGGGACAAGCTACATGCCACAGCAACTCTGAGTGAAAAGAACCTGAGGCGCATTAAAGCATCCAAACCTGGCGGTACATGGCGCGACTGGCCAGAGAGCCTCGTTGCAGATTGCCATAAAGCAAAAAGTGGCAAAACATATGCAGGGGTATATGGCCGAATGGAATGGGACAAACCCGGTCCAACTATGACCACTCAGTGCTATGGTTTTGGCAATGGCCGATTCGGGCATCCTGAACAGGATCGCGCAATTTCACTTCGAGAGGCCGCCATTTTGCAGAGCTTTCCACGTTCATATCACTTTATTCAAGACGATGGAGAGGTCAACTTCACGGTTCTGGGACGGCTAATTGGTAATGCGGTACCCGTTGATCTAGGTAGAGCCATTGCCAGAAGCATCAAGGCTCATCTGAAGCAAAAAAGAATGATCCAATAGGGCCTCCGATTGAGTTGAAAATCCCATCCGGAACAAAAAAACTGAATCAGGGAAACAGAACCGAATGGAAACCGAATCAGAGAGTAGCCCTCACTCATATCGTGCTCGTCCTGAGTCTGGGCAATTAGTTGAGGTTCGCAGGCGTCAATGGTTCGTCGCGAATGTTGAGTCGTCCAATCTTAATGTCGTTGCACCAGCCCAACATTTGGTCACACTCTCATCCATCGACGAAGATGGTTTGGGTGAGGAGCTGGAAGTTATCTGGGAGATAGAGCCGGGCGCGCAAATCACCGAACGCGCCGGGCTGCCTTCGATCACCGGCCAGGATGACTCTGACACCCTCGAAGCGTTTCTTGATGCAGTGCGCTGGGGTGCGGCGACGAATGCTGACAGAGGCTTTCTGCAAGCACCATTCCGCAGCGGTGTCAGTATTCAAGATTTTCAACTTGATCCTCTGGTACGTGCCATCGACATGGCCCGTGTCAATCTGCTCATAGCCGACGACGTCGGCTTAGGCAAGACCATTGAGGCCGGTCTCGTCATCCAGGAGATGTTGCTGCGGCACCGAGCCCGCACCGTACTGATCGTCTGCCCCGCATCGCTGCAAGAAAAATGGCGCGTCGAGATGCTGGAAAAGTTTGGCCTTGATTTCAGGGTTGTCGACACGGGCTACATCAAACAGTTGCGCCGAGATCGCGGCATCCACGCCAACCCATGGACTTCGCATCCGCGCCTCATCGCGTCCATGGACTGGGTCAAGAGCGGTGAAGGGTTGCGTGCCATGCGCGACGTTCTGCCTGCGCACACCAGTTATCCACGCAAATTCGACATGCTGGTAGTCGACGAAGCACACAACATCGCCCCCGCTGCCGGGGCGAACTACGCGCTGGAGAGCCAGCGGACACGCTTCATTCGCTTGATCAGTCCGCACTTTCAGCATCGCCTGTTTCTGACAGCCACCCCACACAACGGCTACACCGAATCCTTCACTTCACTGTTGGAGTTGTTGGACGACCAGCGTTTTGCCCGAAATATCCTTCCTGATGAAAAGCAATTGAGTCAGGTGATGATCCGCCGCCTCAAAAGCGACTTGGTTGATGCGCAAGGCAAACCGCTCTATGCGCAGCGCAAGCTGCAAGCGCTGCTGGCCTCGTACTCGGCACAAGAGCGCGCCATTCACCAGAAACTGAATGCCTTCTGCGCGAGCCGTGAGCATGATGCAGTCAAGGTCGGCAATGCTTTCGGCACATCGTTCGTCAACCAGTTGCTCAAGAAAAGACTCTTCTCGTCTCCCGCCGCTTTTGCATCTACCCTTGAGAAGCACATTGCCACGCTGGCCAACGGTAGCAAACGCAAGGACAAAGATGCGATGGCCGACCGCATTTTGCGCAAAGCCATCCTGCGGGTCGAAGAAGACTACGCCAACGACCAAGAGGTCGAAAATGCACAGTCAGAGGCGGTTGAAGAAGCCTCACGACGCGCGCAGCCGCTGACAGCAGACCAGCAGCAAATGTTGAATGAACTGCGGTCGTGGGCACAAACGGCCAAGAACCAGGTCGACGCCAAAGCCAAGGCGATCCTCGACTGGCTCACGAGTAACCTCAAGACCGATGGTCAGTGGAATGACCGCCGGGTGATCTTGTTCACTGAATACCGCACCACCCATCAGTGGATGCATGAGATTCTGTCAAGCCACGGTTTCGGCGGCGAGCGCTTGGCCCTCCTGCACGGGGGACTTTCGCAGGAAGATCGGGAACCTATCAAAGCGGCCTTTCAGACCTCACCCAAGGATTCCGCGGTGCGCATCCTGTTGGCTACCGATGCCGCATCTGAAGGCATCGATTTGCAGAACCACTGCAACTGCCTTATCCATCTGGAGATTCCTTACAACCCCAATGTGATGGAGCAGCGCAATGGCCGTATCGACCGTCACGGTCAGCGCCAGAAGGAAGTATTGATCTGGCATCCCGTAGATGGCGGCGAACAGGGCAAGGCAACCATCGGTGGTCACGGCGACGACATCATCCGGGCACTGCGCAAGCTTGAATCCATGCGGGCTGACATGGGCAGCGTCAACCCGGTTATCGCTCCGCAAATGTCGGGATTGATTGAAGGCTCGCTCAAAGACCTCGACACCCGCCTTGCTGAAGCCAAAATCGCCAAGTCCAGACGCTTTGTGCGCGCCGAGCGCGACCTGAAAGACCGGGTCGCCAAGCTACACGAGCGGCTCCTCACTACCCAGCAGGACTTCCACCTCACGCCGGACCACATCCGCATGGCGGTCAAGACGGGCCTTGTGTTGGCAGGCCGCCCTCCACTGGAGCCATTCGCTCTGGTAGATGCACCGGCAGGTACTGTATTCAGAATGCCTCCGCTTTCAGGTTCTTGGAATCGCTGTACAGAGGGGCTAGAACACCCTTTCCATAAAGGAAGGGTTCGCCCAATTACTTTCGATCATGCCGTAGCAAGCGGGCGAGAGGACGTGGTGCTGGTTCACCTCAACCACCGACTGGTGCAGATGTGTCTGCGATTGCTGCGTGCCGAGGTTTGGGCACAAGACGATGTAAAGAAGTTGCATCGCGTCACTGTTCGCTCGTTACCTGATGCGCAGATTGATGGCCATGCCGTGGTCGTGGTTTCGCGGCTGGTCGTCACAGGCGGCAACCATCATCGCCTCCATGAAGAGCTGACAGTGGCCGGAGGCTATCTGGGGGATAAATCCTTCCGTCGAGAAGAAGGCGTAACCAAAGTCCAACAATGGCTGGATCAGGCCAAGCCACTGACAGTCGCAGATTCCTTATTCGATGCCATCCGTGTGCGTTTCGACCGCGCGCAAAGCGCCATCCTGCAGTCGGTTGACGCCCGGTCAAAAGACAGGCTCAAGTTCCTGACCAACACGCTGCAATCCCGCAAACAGCAGGAAGTGACCGACATTGACACCGTGCTCAATGAGCTTGAAAAAGCCATCCAAGCCGAACT
>Ga0210026_1000878_pt1 | contig 32285 bp, 22 predicted proteins | sample CryGeymeta201509_FD_183977 | JGI IMG/M metagenome (GOLD analysis project Ga0210026, IMG submission 183977) | Groundwater microbial communities from Crystal Geyser aquifers in Utah, USA - Crystal Geyser metaG 2015-09 (SPAdes) (version 2) | ecosystem: Environmental > Aquatic > Deep subsurface >...
TCGGTGACTAAAGCCAGGCTGGCGCCGCTGTTTCGACGCAACCGGAGGGTGAGGCGGCAAAAAAATGCCCATTTCTTGGGTATGGGGTGGGGCTGGTCATTGAACTTGCGGATTCAGGTGTATAAGTCTTAAGTTTATCGCAATAATCCTCCGCTCCCGATGATTGATTGTCCTGGCCTTTCAGAAGAAGCAGTCCGCCAAACCTGTTACGCTCGTTCTCAAATTTTGCATCGTCAAAATCACCAGCTTCATTTACAAACAAGGCGCGACTTTCATCATTGCGAGCCAAGATATGTTCAATATGGTAGGCATTTCCTTTTCCTATGCCTCGAACAAAATTATACAACGTATCTTTAAGCCCCTCACCCAATCCGTTGGCGATATACGATTCTATTCTTGCAAGGTAATACCTAAGAAAAGTCGGGTTATAGTCGCCATAACCGACTTGCTTAAACTGTCCATAGGACAATAATGTCTGGGCATCAGCATTACGTCTTTGATTAATATCCGCAAGCACCTTTTCATCTATGCGCAATTCAATCTCATCGGCCGGGCAATCTCGTAAAACTGGATGTAGTGTGTAAAGCAGCTCCTGAAACTGATTGCTATCATAGGCACGATTGAATTGAAGCATCACATATGCGCGATCAAATGCCCTGGCTACCGCACGTATCTTTGCATCTTCAAATTTATCGTCCACCCCGCATGCTGCAAGCGCCAACATGATATGACCATCCATCCGGTTGAGCTGTGACAGGTAGTAGCACTCAGGAATGGTAGATTTAGAGTCTTCACCAAGCTGGCGAAGTTTGAGAAATAATCCAGCGTAGTAACGGAAAGAACCTTTCAGGAAGCTCTTCACTCCTGTGGCATCAGCCTTCAGGTGAAGCGATTTATTGCAGGTATCTTCGAAAATCGACCGATGATATGGCCCATCAAATATCTGGCCTTGTTTTCGTGTTTCGGAAAAATGGGCACGAAGATAAGTACGAAAGAAGTCGTCGACTTCGCCCTCTGATCTTGACTCCAGATTACGAAGCGATGAATCCCAGATATCGGCGTAATGATCAACTTCTGCCTTATCTATTTCCCCTAGCAACTTGCCCTTTAGAATTTCATAGGACTGCAACCGCTTGCCGCGATCGTTTATCACCTCGAATATCATAGGAACATCGGTTTGTGCCACTTCAAGATTGATGATGACAACTTGGCACAAAAAGTAATAAATAAACGTATCCAGTTTGTGGCGAGAGGTCAGCCTTGCTGATAATTCTTTGTAAAGCAGTGCATGATTATCAATCATGTGACGCGCAGTTATTCCATCACTGATTAAATTATCAGATGGCGCATCCCCATTAAACAAAGCTTGCATCAGGGCTTCACGTTTATCATGCGCCATCCAGAATTGCTTCTTGCCCCCCACTCCGATTCCTACAATTTTGGCCTTTAGCCAGTCGCGCAAATCGGGTGAATTTAGTTGTTCAACTGCACACAATCGATATAGCACAATGAGCAACAAGGTGAGCGTGGTAAGACGTTGTTGACCATCAACAATGAATGTCCGCTTATCTACTTGGTTTCTGTTTGTTATATAGGTATTCAGGTAATACCACGAATACTTTGTGGACACATTGGCTTCCGTTGCATCCAGGTCTGGATGCAACGTGTAAGACTGTTCGAAATGATAGAAAATATCTTCGAGCAGTGTCTTTACCTCGCTGTTCTCCCACTTGTATTCCCGCTGATAGAAGTCAATGTAATAATTTGTTGTCGAGAATAATTTGTCGATATTCTGTTTTTCCGGATTAACTTCCATGACATCGTCCTCTGAAGAGATGATCTATAAGTAATTACTTGAACAGGACATCGTGGGTATCGTCATCTTTAAGTTTCGGTAGTCCTTATTGAGCTGGCGATGCGTTTCAGTTTGGAGCAGATTCCGATCAATGTCGGAACCAGGCAAACCACAAAGTTCAGACTACATCGTGCCAAGAGACGCGGATGAAGATGTGGCGGAGGGGGATGTCAGTCATAAGTTGTTATCGTCCCCTTGATCAGGTCTATGAGTTTCCTGCATCGTTCATCGCCTGGCTCGTCGCTTACTTCCCAAGCAACCAGCATCGCCATTTCCCCACGTGCCCGATCGATGACCCAAGGCGACTCACAGCCCTTATCAAATGCAAGCTCCACAAGCGCATCCCCCATGACATCCATCGCCTTCAGGTAGTCCGGAACGGAGATGTTCGCAATCTTTAATTCACGTCGCTTGAAGTTATCGACAAGCAGTTCCCTTGGCCGCACTGCGATCCTTGATAGTAGTTGGACCGCATCGCTCCATGGGTCCTCCCTGGCGTCATTGGCGAAGCGGAATGAGATCAAGGTCGATGTAATCTTTTGTGCCAGCCCTTCTTTCTTGGCCCCGTCCACCCGGTCTCGCAGTAGCTGTAAGACTTTTTCCAGGGAACCCGAAGGCATGGCAGTGTTCGGGTAGAAACGCTGGTAAATGTTCTCCAAGTCTTGCTTGATGGCAGCACGTCGCCCCTCAAGAAACTTGTCTAGATCGCCACCGTATGCGGTACTGAGTGTGGATTGTGATTGTTCTCCCGCCACATCTATCGCGGCATTGAGCGCGGCTCTCGCCGTGTTAGGCACCCAATATTTGCCGGTGCCAAACGAATAGCTGAAAAGCTGCACCAACTTGGTCACTCGCTTTCGCTGCTCTTCCACTTCCTTGGCAGTGGCTTCATCTGCGAAGAGCTCAATCCGAAATTGTTGTTTGTAGCGTACTGTACCGATCTGTTGTTCACCCTGCTGGCCGAACAGGGAAGCCGGGATCGGTACCGACATTGGCTTGACCTTGTGTTGCACGGAAACCAATGCCCCTTGCGAATACAGCGACTGAATGTTGTCGACCACCGATGGAATTGTAGGCACGTAAACAGCAAGTGCGGGAGAGGCTGTTTCAGTGGAAGTGATCGCACTTTCATCCAGGCGGCCATCCGGGGTCAGCGGCAGATCATTGATCGATGTGCCGGGCTGCATGAATAGGTCGGGGCTATCGCTGAGCATCGACTCGAATGCCTGCCAATGAATGTACCCCTCCTCGTTGCCACGGCAGGGTTCAAGCAAGGGGACTTCGCAGCGTGCCTTGGTCAACTCCGCCGCAGTCTCCCAATAGGCACGGGCGAGTTGGCGAATATCGTTGATTTCACTCGCCGACAGCGTGATCCAGAGATTCACATCCCCAGCGGATGGGACATCGAGGCCGAAAGCGGGGGACGAGCCAACCGAAGCGCTTACGGGTTCTCCTGGGACACAAAGAATGGCGAGACCAAGTCGCGGCGCTGCCCCAGACAGTTTTCCAGGGGTCAGCAGGCGCGCGCTGAGGCGACCCTGGCTGGCGGCCTGCAACGCGAAAACTCGGGCGAGCACCTCACCGGTATCGCGGGTGCCATATCTGGGATCGAGGGCAAGTACGACTTCCCATCGCGCCTGCCGGCGCGCATTCGACCAGATGTGCTCAAGCCAACCCACAAAGTCGCGGTTCGGGACAGCAACGGCGAGGAAGGCGTATTCGCAGGCGGAGAGTTTTGGGCCGAAGGGGGGTAAACACGGCGAGCCCCCGGTGACACGCGCCTGCATGTCTGGCCACACCCGCGTGGAATTGCATTCGTAAACGTCTTCAAGCATTCATCTTCTCTCTTGGAACCATTCAGAACAGCTCGCCATTGGCTTCGCTCACGGCTGATTTCCTGCCGCGCTTCTTCGCGGTTGGCTTGACGACGGCCGGCTCCTGAATTGCGGCGCGACGGTGGTTTTCGGCCAGGAGGCGTTTGAGGACTTCCTTGCGGGCGGCGGGGCTGATCGTGTAGCGGACGCGGTCGTTATCGGGGAGGGTTTCGACTTCGTGGAAGTCGTGGCCGAGGTTGAGATCGATCCAGCCGTAGGCGTCGCGGATGGCTTCGTCGAGTTGGCGGTGGCGGCGGCGCAGTTCGAGGATGCCCTGGTAGCCGGCTTCGGCTTCTTCAATGGATTTCTTGCTGACCTTGGCGACCTGGGCGGGGGTGAGGTCGCGGGTGTGGAACAGGTTGTAGATGTCGGTGAGGCCGAGCCAGAGTTGGCGCATGAGGACGCGGCGGTGTTCGTGGTACGCGGCGCCGAGGTTGGCCAGGGCGGGGTGCGGGGTTTGCCAGAGGCCTTCGGGGAAGGGGAAGGTGTCGAAGCAGTTCGACGGTGAATAGCGCAAATCCTGCTTCAATGCGCCGCTGTATTTGCGTGCCCAGACCTCGTGCAGGGCGGATTGGACGACTGCGTAGAGGTCCCAGCGGTCGGTGGTGAATACATAAACTGCGTCAGTAAATATCTTGCCGCTATCGGTTTGCGAAAACGATAGGTGCTTCGTAGTACGAGCTGCCAAAAAGCACTTACCTATAGCGTCCAGGTTGTCGTAGCAAAGTTTGTTATATCGGTAATATCTCCACCACCAGCGTTTTGCACCCTCGTTTTTCTGTGCAAGACGGTCTGGCAATACCTTTTCACGTATTCGCTCTAGAAGCTGCGGGTACTTCAATTCCGCCTGTTCGAGTGTTTCACAGTCCTCAAGATTAATGATCCAACGCGAAGGAACTTGAAGCGGGTGCGAGTTGACTTCTTGGCCGTTCAGCAATGGGAATATTGCTGTAACGTTCTTCGGCTCTTTGCGGAAGAACTCTGACTCCTGTCGGTCTAGCAAGAAGCCATCGCCCAAGAAAATCGACCCCATAAAAATACGATTGCCGTTTTCTGGTATCGGCGCGGGTTCCCCCGCATCTTCGCTGTCTTCGAAGTAAGCGTTGATTACTGCTACGTCCTTGCCGTCCAGCACCCGTCTTCCGCACCATTCACCTTTGTGCAGGGCAACCAGCGCCACCACGAGCTTTGCCCGCCCCGGCCACTTGATGCCGCGCACGGCCATGTTGATCGCGCCGCCCTGCTTCAACACCTGTTCCAGCCCGTCCTTACGAACGTCGCCGTCCTTGATGGAATTGGTGGTGATGAAGGCAGTAAAACCACCAGGGCGCAGCAAGGCATACAGACGGCGGACGAAATAGGCCACCAAGTCAGACAGACCCGCCGGTGCGAATTCCCATTTCACGTATTCGCAAAAGGCATGGCCATAGAAGCCGCTCAAGTCTTGGCCCCCTTTGTATGGCGGATTCCCCAGAATGCAGTCAAACCCACCCCGCCCGATGATCTCCGGGAACTCCAGAAACCAATGGAAGAAACGCTTGCGCTCCGCCATCGCCCAGGCCTCGGCGGTGGCCTGGCCTTGCGGGCTGACCTCGCCTTGCCAGTAGCGCCGGTAAGCGGCGTCGGTGATGAATTTCGGCAGGTTCTCCGGTGTCTTGGGTAGGTAGAACTGGGCAATGGGGATGGCGGCGATCTGGTTCAGGAACCAGGCGTCCTGGCTCTGGCTGAAGGCGAGGTAGCGGGTCTTCTTGGCTTCAATCTGGTCGGGGGTGTGTTCCGGCAGGGTGGCGAGTTCTCGCCAACCGCGCAGGATGTCGTCGAGTTGTTTCTGCAAGGCCGGTGCAAGCGGGAGTTGGCCAGTCTCGTGGTCCTTGCGTTCCTGCTTGTTGCGCTTTCTCAGCAGCGCTGCGGTTTCCTTATCGTCGCCGGGCTGGCTGGCGAAGGCTGCGTCGGGTACGCCGCGTTCGGCTTCCTCGCGCCGGGCGAAGCCGACGATAGCGTTGCCGCATTTGATGTGGTGGTCGAGGAAGTTGAGCGGCTCGCCAGGGTTGTGGGCTTCTAGCCAGAGGGCGACCTTGCACAGTTCGACGGCGAGCGGGTTCAAGTCCACGCCGTAGATGCAGTGGCGGATGACATCGCGGATGGCGGCGCGGAAGGCCGAGGGCGAGGGTTGTTCCTCACCGGTGCGGACGATGGCCAGTTCGGTAGCGATGCGGCGGGCGGCAGCGAGCAGGATGTGGCCGGAACCGCAGGCGATGTCGGCAACGCGCAGGTCGAGCAGGGCTTGTTCCGGGTCGGGCGCCTTGAGCTTGTCGGCGATGAGGTAGTCGAGCGAGTGCTTGATGAGGGGCTGGACCAGGTCGTCCGGGGTGTAGTGGGAGCCGGTGGCGGCGCGCTGGTCGCCTTGGGCGAAGGTAAATTCCGGACGATTGTTGGTGGTGATAAAGACCGGTTGGTATTCCAGCAGGCCTTCGTAGACTGAGCCGAATTCCTCTACGTTGAGGGCGGCGTAGTTGACGCGGATGGTCTGACCGTTGTCTGGATGTTGATAGAGCCCGAGGGCGCGCAGGCAGCCGAGCAGGACGTCGTTGCCCAACATGCAGCCGGCCAGAGGGCCGATGGCAGCTGGGTTGAACAGGTCACCGGCCAGCGGCGCGAGACCGAGCTTTTCGCCCGGCCCGTGAGCTTCGAACAGGCGGAAGTTGGCGAGCAGGGCCAGCCAGAGGTCGTGGTGGCGTTTGTCGGCGAGGTGGCGCTTTTCCGAAAGCCGGCGCAGGCGATCCAGGCTGTAGTAGCGCCGGTAGATGTCGCGTTGTGCATTGGTGGCCGAGGGCGGGAAGACGAGGTCGCGTTCTTCGATCACCAAAAGGAACAGCAGCCGATAGATCAGGCGCAGCAGGTGCTGGTAGTAGGTATCCGATTGCAGGCGCCCTTCCGCGATGGATTGCCGCAGGGTGTCATTGGCCGGGTGGGCGAGAAAGCCGTTGGCGAAGTCGCGGATGGCTTGTTCCACCGCCTTGCTCAGGCCCTCGCGGATGCGGGCGCCGGAGTCGAGGGAATCCTGGTGGTAACGCTCGATCAGGCTTTCCGCCGCCGCCTCATTGCTGACTGGCAGGCGGGTGACGTGGAGCAGCCGATAGAGCACCGCGAAGTCGGCGAACAGGCCGTCGGTGAAGATGCGGTCGAGGTCGAATTCCAGATAACTGAGCTTGATCAGCCGGGAACTGTCGCGCAGCAGGCGCAGGATGCGGCCGTTGCTGACCAGGCCGTACAGCTCGTCGTGCAGGTTGAGGTATTCCTGCACCAGGGCGTGGGCGGACATGCGCGGCGCGCCAAATGTTTGGCCAAATCGGGTGCGATCCGGCTTGCGGTCCAGCCCGGCGGGTTCGCGGGTGCCGATGATGTGGATGGGTGTGTTACCGCGATTGGTTACACGGTGGGAAATGGGGTAGGTCTTGCCGTTGAGTTCGACGCCCTTGGCCTGGTATTCGAGCTGGTAGCCGAGCAGGCCGAGCAAGGGGGTGATCCAGAGGTTGCGGGTTTCGGTGGTGGCCGGAGCTTCGGGTCTGAGGGTGTCGAGCTTGCGCTGGAAGATGCGCCAGTAGTCCTGGGCATCGGCCCAGGCGCGCGCGATCTCGTCCTTGACCTTGCCGCTGCCATCTAGGCCAAAGTCGGCGGGGCGCTGGCCGGGGGCATCGTCGAGGCGTTCGAGGATGTCCGGCGAGAGGATGGCCCCTTCGATGCGGATGCTGGGGTAGGTCATGCCTGGCTGACCACCATGAGAATGACCTCGACCAAGTTCGGAAAGGGCAATCGCTTAAATAAACAACTTACTGTTTTCAAAGCGCTTTCTCTCCAAGTCTGATGGTCACGAGGGGCATCGCTTTAATAAGCTCATGCCCAGAACGGCAGGTAGCGAGCGAACTTGCGCGAGGCGCCTACCCGTTCATCCGGCTTGATCATTCCTACCTCGATGGTGGCGGCAATGACCTGGGAGGCGATGGCGCTCTTGCTTTCTGGCAGGCCGAAACGCTCGCGCAGGGATTGGTTGGTCATCCGCTCGGACATCACCCATTTCAAGGCGCAGTGCTGATAGCAGGCACGGATTCGATCCTCTCGATCCATGTCTTCGAACTGCCGGGGGCCGTAGAGGGTGGCCACGGTTCTGCGGTGTCCGGCACGAAAGTCCGGGGCGGGCAACTGGTACACCTCGGCGGCATGGACCACTTTGTCGATGCCGCTGCTTTTCTCCTCGCAGATGTTCATTCGGCGCATCAGGTCGGCAAGGCGCTCGTTGCGAGACTGATAGCCGTCGATGAAACGCTCAACCGGGACGATCGGTTCGCCCGGGTTCGAAATCTCCACTCGGTTACTAAATATTTCGATCATCACTGACGCGCCGGTCACCGATAGATCCTGATGAATGAGGGCGTTGGCGACCAATTCGCGGATGACGATGTCGGGCACCAGTTTCATCTCCTGGCGCAACGCGTTCTCGACGACCTCGTTCTGAGGAAGCTGGCTCATGACAAAGCCGATCAAATCCTGGAAGCCGACCGCGTAGCCCTTGGGCGCGGTGTAGTCGAGCCGGGTTTCGAGCTTGGAGGTGCCGGTGTAGACCACGACTCTCGGCGCCTTGCGTTCCATATCCGGAAAGTCCACCAGGCGTTTCGCCAGAAGCAGCGCGCCCAAGCGGCGGATGGCATAGCCGTTGGCTGTCTCATCGAGCAGGCGTTCACGTTTCAGGCGGTCAACCACGCCTGAACGATCCGTGGGATAGGGCTGTTTGAGGAGTTCAAAAAAGCCCTGGGTATCCAGCAGTTCGACCACTTCTCCGCCATCCAGACCTGTTCTGGTGTGCTCTTCCAGCCAGTCCGGTTCGCCTTCTGAAAATATCCGGCGCAACTGGTCCTCGCTCATGGGCACCAGTTCCTCACCAGATCGCATCAGGTAGGCACCCTCCAGGTGGTAGGCCGTGCCGCGTGGCCGGGGGGGAATGTGGAAGACCAGCACCCGGCCATCTGGATGGGCGACTTCTTCGATGTCCACCCGAAAGCCCAGGGCTTGAAAGAGCTTCTCGGCTGTGACGATGGTGTCGGTAAACGCTTGTGTACCCACCACGGCACGGGGCGGTTTATCGGCGATGCCAAGCAGTAGATAGCCACCGCCTTCGTTGGCCAGCGCCACGCAATACTTGTGAAGTTTGCGAGTGTCGTACTGGTTCTTGCCTTCCTTGAACTCCAGTCGCTGGGTTTCAGACGGAAGTTGCCGCCAGAGGTCGATTTGTTCCGGAGTCGTGGTCATGAATTGGGCCTCTATTCCGGCAGCAGGATATAGATACCCAGCAGGTCCATGGGGAGCACGGGATAAACGACCTGGAAGCGCTTGCCGTCCATCAGGGCGCTGAAGCGTTCGTGGGCTTCGACCAGGTGCTTTGACTGCTGCTCGGCAACGCTGGCGAATTCGGTCTTGAGGACGTCGAGGAGCTTGAGTTCGTTTTCCAGAAAGCCGGCGCGGGCCTGGGGGGTGAGGTCGGAAGTGGCGCGAGCTTCAGCTAGCAGTGCCTTGGCCTGGGCGTGGTCGAGAAATTCCTTTTGCTGCGGCGTACCGCGCCAGCCCCAGAGCAGCATTTCCTCGGCGACGATCTGGTGGTTGGCGCGGGACTGTTCGATGACGTTGCGGCAGCGAAAAAGCATCAGCGTGGTCTTGGTGTCGACCTGGCGGGTGCGGATGACGGCGGCGCGGGCTGCACGTTTGTCGCTGCGGGCCAGGGTGTTGGCCATGACCAGTTGGCAAAGTTGTTCGACGAAGCGGTGGTTGCGGCCCAGGTAGTGATGGCCTTCCGGCGTGGGGGATTGGAAGCTGATCTTGATGGGGTCGCCAGCAGGTTTACCGGGACTACCAATAGGCAGCAGGTCGCGTAGCGAGGGCGGCAGGTTGCCGGGGACGATGGCGTATTTGCGTGGGTCGCGCGCGTTCTGGGTGACTTGCACACCGAGCAGGTTGTTGAGTGCAGCGGTGACGAAGTCTTCCACCGCCTTGGGGTCGCCGATGGCTTCATCCACCTCGCGTAGGTCGGCCTCGATCTCATGGGCCTTGATGGCGTGCTGGGCGAAGATGCTGCGCGAAGCCTTCTCACGCGCGGCGGCTTCGTCCACCTTGCGAGTGACGCTGGCCTTGGCGCTGGCGGCTTCGTCGAAGTCGCCGAAATCGAATTCGATCTGGTGCTTGCCGGCGCGTTTCTTTTCAATCTGGCGGCTCGGGTTGAGCAGCAGCGCCTGGGTGATGGTGTCGATGATGCTTTGCGAGTCTTCCGGGAAGGGCACGTTGATGCCGGTAGCGCGTTTGATCTCGCGCACCTTGCGCAGCAGCACGTCGAGCACGATGCCGTCGATGGGGTTGTCTGCGCCATAGAGTAGGCAGGCTTTCACTTCCGGCGCGGTCTGGCCGAAGCGATCAACGCGGCCTTCGCGCTGTTCCAGGCGGTTGGGGTTCCAGGGCAGGTCGTAGTGCAGGACAGCGGTGAAACGGTCTTGCAGGTTGATGCCTTCGGACAGGCAATCGGTGGCGATCAGCACTCGCGGGAGGGTGACGTCGATTTCCTCGATACGTTGTTTGCGGAGTTCGTCGGGGAGTTCGCTGGTGATGACCTGCAGATCGAGCTTGGGGAATTTCTTTTTCAGCGCGGGAGCGAGCTGTTCGCCGACATAGTTGGCGGTGGCGATGTAGCGGCAGAAGACGACGGGATGGAAGCCCTGCTTCACCCAGTCCTCGATGATGAGTTCGGCGGCGGCGAGCTTCTGGTCGTCCTTCAGGTTGGCGAGTTTGCCAAGCTGATCGGCAAAACCGCGCAGTTGGCTCTTCTGGTAGGCGCTCCAGTCGTTGCGCTCGACGACCTGAGTGGGGGTGTTGTCGCTCTCGGCGCCGGATTCGCTATCCCCGACGGGGTTTTGTTCATCCCCAACGGGGTTTTGGTCCAGTTCAAGGGTAACCGCATCGCTGGTCTCGTCGCCTGCGGCCGGGACCAGGTTGGTGAGGCGAGTATTGAGCATCTCCACACCGGCGGCGGGGCTGGACATGACGCCGCGCAACAGTGCGAGCGCGGTCCAGTATTGGACGCGGCGTTTGGCGTCTTGCTCGTGGTCGGCAGCGATGAGCTTGCGAGCGAAATCGAGGATCTGCTCGAAGAAGCCGGCATAGCCCAGCGCAAGGTCGTAGGGCCATTCGAAGGCGTCGCGCTTCGGGAACGGGGTATCTTCGCCCAGCCACTTTTCCACATCGCCGCGTTTGCGCTGAACGAAGTGGGTGGCCAGTTCCCGGCGTTGAGCCTGGCTGGAGTTGGGCAGGTCGAGCGTCTCGAAATCCGGTTTGAGTAGGCCCAGCAGGGACTGAAACTCTTCGGGTTTGCCACTGTGCGGTGTGGCGGTGAGCAGGATGAGTTGCTGGCCGGGCTTGCGGGCGAGGCGGCTGACCAAGTGGTAACGCTGTTGCTGGGTGTTGGAGGCACCGGCGGGGCGGGCGCAGGTGTGGGCCTCGTCCACGATCACCAGTTCCGGGCATTGTTCGATGAAGACATCGCGCCGGACATCGGACTTGATGAAGTCGATGCTGATGACCTGGTAGGGGTAGTAGTCGTAAACACTTGTGTCGCCCTGGATTTGCCGGTCGAGCCGGGCCTGGGTGTTGGAGCGGATGATGACCGCTTCGATGTCCAGCTTGTCGCGGATTTCCGACTGCCATTGTTCACACAGGTGAGGCAAGCAGACGACGGCGAAACGCTTGATCTTGCGGCGCTCCAGCAGCTCCTTGACGATGAGCAGGGCTTCCACGGTCTTGCCTACACCCACGTCGTCGGCGATGAGCAAGCGCGGAGAGTCCTGCCGCAACGCCATGATGAGCGGCACCATCTGATAGGAACGCGGACGGAAAGAAAGCTTGGCCAGGGAACGGAAGGGGCCGGCGCCGTTACGGAAGGCCAGGCGGGCGGAGTCGTAGAGCAGGCGGGCGGTGCTGATGTCGCCCAGGTCGGCGGCGGCCGGCTCCTGAAAGTGGGCATCGGCGGGCCGGTCTGTCGCTATCTCCAGCGGCAGATAGATGCCGGCAATCTCGTCATCGGAGCCGCCAAGGGGTTTGACGACCAGCAGGTCGGGGTCTTCCGAGGGCAGGACGATCCAGTCGCGACCACGTAGCGAGACGAGTTTTCCGGGTTGCAGGGCGACGTTCATTTCACCTTCCTGAAGATGTCTGGGCGCGCCGCAACTTTCTCGGCGAGGTTGTCTTTGTAGTAGTAGACCCAGACCTCATCCCCCTTGGCCATGATGGCCTGTCGCTTGGCTTCGTCATCGGCCTGAACCGCGGGCTGGTCATGTGGCGTGCCATCGCAAAAGACCCAGATGCGCGGTTCGTAATAAAAATCCGGTTGCACGTAGATGCCATCGACACGCTTCTGGGCGGAATCAGGCAGGCGCAGGCCATTGGCGTAGAGGTAGTCGATGAACTTGCGCTCGGTGGAAGAGTTGGGGTCGAGGCCGCGCCGCAGGGCCTGGTTTTGCTCTTCGTAGCTGGCGTAGCCGGTGTTGGTCTGAATCTCGATGGTGCAGATGCGCAGCTTTTCCAGGGCGTCCTGGATCAGGTGGCGGTCGATAATCTTGTGGTCGCGCTGATTGAAGTAGCTGAGCAGATCGTCGTAGCTGGCCGGTCCTTTGTATTCGGCGTCGTCGAAGCGGCAAATCTGTTGGGCTTCTTCAACAACCTGGTGGAATACGGTCACGTCGTCGACAAACTGGGAGAGGATGCCAAGGCTGCCTTCGGCCGCCTCGTAGATCAGGATGCTTGGGGCTTCTGGATCGCCCACGGCGACCACCCCGATTTCATTCGGCTCGACCTGAAAGACGCCTTCGATGGCCCGTTTGAGGGCGTGTTGTAACGTGATGACGCCGTCCGGCTTGAGTCCCAGCGGCTGGATCGGCTCAATGTAGAGCACATCGGCCAGGTTGGAGGTCCACAGCTTCACCAGGCGGAATTCCTCCTTGAGGTTGCTCTCCGGCCCCGGCATGGCGCTACGCCAGTCACCTGAGATCAGGCCGATGGGAAATCCTTCGTCATGGCGCGCCCGCCATTGGCGATTGACGTGAATCAGACGGGCCGCAGGTATGTAACGCAGGTTGAGCAGGACGCTTTCACTGGAGCGCGCCACGGCCTTGCGAACCCGTTCCAGATGGCCGCCATCGACGGAGAAATAGGTGCGGATGTTGTAGCCCCGGGAACGGCGTTCTTCTTCCTCGCACGTGATGCGATCGATCTCCTCGGCACGGGACTCGGCCATCTCCATGAGGTTGTGTAAGTGCTCCTTGTTGACGGCATCGCCCAGGTTGAGACCGGAGAAGGGGCAGATCTCCAGGTCCTTTTGTTCTCCGGTGAGGAAGTAGCCCGCCTTGATACTGAGCTTGGCTTCGGTCAGCGCCGACTCGGCGTCTTGCACCACCAGTTGGCAAACACGGTACTTGCGGCCGTTGTGATAGATGATGTTCTGCGGGCCGAACTCGCGCAGGGCGATGGAACGCGGGCGCGAAATGAACTCACCGGCGGTGTCGTTGCTGGGCAGGAAGACGCGAATTGGCAGGCGGGTGAAGTTGTAGCCGGGCAGAAAACCTTCCGAAGCAAAGTAGCGATACGGATAGAACTCGGAGAGTTCGGCCGATTTGCCTTTCAGATCGTTGCGCAACAGATCGAGCTGGCGCGTGGCCTGGTCCTGGTTGCGCTTATGCTTGCGGTATTCGTCGCTGCCCAGGCTGAGGGTGCCGCTTTCGATCTGCTGGGTGGCGCGGCTGAGGATGGTGCGGGCGGAACGGTACAGCCGCCGCCAACGCACAAGCGCGCTATCCAGGTGATCCGCGATCTTGGACAGGTTCTGTTCGATCCACTGGTCGGAGTACCAGGTCGCCGCGTTGGCTGAAAGCGCGGGCTCGAAGTCCTTGATGACGCGTTTGAAGGTGGCTTTTAGCTCGCTGAACTGGGTGGGTGAAATCTCCAGACCAGCACGGACTTCGGAGGCCAACGGTAGTTTGTCGTTGTCATCCACCACCAGTCGCATGATTGATGGGCTAAGACCATTGCCGCCTTCCAGGCCGGGCAGGCCGAGGCGGGAAACGGCCAGGGCATTGAGGTGAGAAGCCAGCAGTTCCCGGTTGCACAGATCCAGCCGGGGCGCCATGACCGCGCCCGCCACCAGGGCTTCCTGTTCCTTGAAATAGTGTCGGTCGTGGGGGGCGTAACTGGAGCAGTAGGTGAAGATCAGCGCGCCCTGCCCGCTTCTGCCAGCCCGCCCCGCGCGCTGGGCGTAATTGGACGGATTGGGCGGGGCATTGCGCAGGTGGACCACGCTGAGACCGCCGATGTCGATGCCCAGCTCCATGGTGGGTGAACAGAACAGTGCGCTGATCTGGCCCTGGCGGAACAGATCCTCCCGCTCGATGCGGGTTTCGGTGCCGAGTTGGCCGGTGTGGTCCTCGCCTCGTAAGCGCTTAGCCTTGGCGAAGTCACGCTGGTACAGGGCCTGGAAGAATTCGTTAGGCCTTGGCGTCTGGTCCTTGTAGGAGCGCTGCTTGATGACATCAGCCTTGACGGTCTTGCCGTCGCCCAACTTCCAGATGATTTTGACGAGACGAAGTTGATATACGTGGATTTCCTTATTCTCGTTGCTACGTGCGGACATGGACTTGAGGTAGTCGGCTTTTTCCAACCTCTCCATCAAGTCGCCAATAAGTCGACGATAGCTGTCACTTTTAAGATCAATGTCGATGTCATTCTGGCGCACATATAGTTTGATGAATTTACCCAGCGCGCTGGCCGGCCCCATGCTCTTGGACGACATCCGGGCAGATTTGTGCAGCGGGTCGAGGCGAATGAAGAAGGGTTCCCGTAGTTCCTCGTTGCGATCCAGTGTCCAGGGACTGCGCAGCATTTCGCGGAACTGTTTTTCGTTTTCCTTGATGCGAGATTGCGTGAGGTAGTTCTCGCTTTCGATGGCAAATTCGAGGCGGAAGAAATCCAGGATGGTGGCGATGAAGTCCCTGCGCTCCGCGTGATCCAACTGGTTCAGCAAGGGCATGGCCCGCCAGAACTCATCGGTGGCGGCGATCTCATCCAGGTCCGCGTAGTCGATGCTGAGCAACGCGCACTGTTCCAAGTTGGGCAGGACGATGCGCCAGCTCCGGCGCAGGTCGGCGATGGCGCGGTAAACCAGGTATTCTTGGAAGGATTGTTCGTAATTGCGCTTGACCGGGGCGAGCGCGGGCTCTTCGTTCTTGTTGGCGAAATCCAGGAACGGCAGGTTCATGGCAAGTCGCACGGCTTCGCCGATGTTGGCGAAATTCAGCGTATGGCCCGATGCCAGCTCCAACGCTTTTCGAATGCCTGCACGCAGGCGCACGACCTGAACGAAGTCATTGAAATGGCCGGCCTGGAGCGCGGCATCCTGGCGGTTATCAGTGAAGCTGAGGAGTTTCTGGTCTTGCTGCCGATAACCCGCGTCGTCCAGTTGGTTGAGGATGGAGAAAGCGGTGATGGTGGTGGAGGTGCTGCGGCCTTCGCTGCCCAGCTTGGTGAGCTTGGTGCCTTCGTTGGTCTTGGTGTCGTAGAACACCCCGCCGGTCGGGTCGAACAGGAGCGGCGCCTTCATGAACCAGCCCCACCACTTCATGGCCTTGCTCTCGGAACAAAGCCCCGTTTCGTCGAAATAGAGCTTGGTCGGGAAGAAGGCTTTCTTGCGCGTGTCCGGCACCGGACCCGATTTGGTCACGCGGAACCAGGACTCGGGCAGGAGTTCCATGTCTTCGAGCGGATCCCAGACTTCGTCACCGACGATCAGATAGCCGTCGGTGGTTTCCTCATCGTCCTCGGATAGCTCGCGAAATTCGCGTGGTTCCAGTCTGTCGCCGACGCGGGAGACACAAATGAAGGCATGTCCACTGGCACGGCTGAAGACGTTGGGGAAGATCGGTTTCTTGTCGGCGTCACCCTTGAGATAGACCCCCGGCTCCAGGGTGATGTGGCGGTTCTCATCCTGGTCGAGCGTGGTGTAGACCGAGCCGGTCTGGGAGATGAACTGGTGCAACTTGAAGGGCAGCAGGGTGTAGCGCTGGCCGGCGTCCTGAAGGCGTTGATTGGCCAGGCTGATCCACTGGAGCAGGGCTTCGAGGTGCTTGCGGCAGTGCTCTGGAGACTGGCCGGATGCGGCGGCTATATCCGAGACGATATCCGATATCCGTCTGGGTTTGCCTCGGAACAGCACGCCATCACGGGTATCGAGAGCAACCCGGTTTTCCAGCCAGACCGCGACAGGATGGGTCTTGAGCAAAGCGATGTCCGCATCCGGATTGATCCCGGCAGCAATGGCGGTTGCCATCTCTGATTGAGTCGGAAGCTGGCCTTGGTAAGCCAGGGAGCGGTCGAGGGTCTCGTTGATGATCTGGTTCGGCGCGAACGGCTTGCCAAACAGCATGGTCGCCACTTTCGCCACCTCGGTACGCTGTTCGGCCAGGGAACCCACCGAAACCATGGTCGCAGAGGTGCCGATACACACCACGGGCTGCCCGCACTGCGCACGAATGCGGCGCATGAGCATGGCTACATCGGCCCCCTGCCTGCCGCGATAGGTATGTAGTTCGTCGAAAACCAGGAAGCGGAGGTTCTGGTAGATGCCGTTCCGGATTGGCCGCTCGCGCAATCGGGTCAGCAACAGTTCCAGCATCATGTAGTTGGTGAGCAGGATCTGGGGCGGCTTCTCACGCATCTTGGCGCGTTTGTCTTCACCCTCCTGCCCGGTGTATTGGCCGAAGGTGATCGGGAAAGGCTTGCCGGTGGCCTCTTCGTAGTTCTTCTGATAACGCTCGAACTCATCGAACTGGGAATTGATGAGTGCGTTCATCGGATACACCACCACCGCCACCACGCCTGGAACGCCGGGGTTGGACAAAAGGTGATGAAAGATCGAGCCGATGTAGGTCAGCGACTTGCCGGAGCCGGTGCCGGAAGTAACTATGAAATCCTTGCCGGCTGTACCCAGCTTGATTGCGTCGACCTGGTGGCGATAAAGGGAGTAGCCCCTGAAGATGTCCCGGATGTCAGGATGAAGTGTGCCGTCTGCGGTGAGATCGTCGAGGCTGCCACCGCTCTCGAACGAGGGGTTGAACTGCAACAGCGGCTCCGGCCACAGCTTGCCCTGGTTCAACTCACCCTCCACCACATCACGAATCTGGGGATCGGCGATCTTCAGGAAACTGCGAATGTAGGTCGCATAGTCCGAGACGATGTGGGCGTGGGTTTGGAAGACATTCATGGTTGATGGTCTTGGATGCTCAGGATGGTCTTGAGGTCGAACCAGTGAGTGGGGGCGAAATACAGGGTGAGATAGAACTCCGCGAGTCGAACGGCGATTTCAATGGCGCAGGCTTGATCACCTGCGGTGTGTTCGACGCTGCAGCGGCAGATTTCGTCGACATCGTCGGGTTCGCGGGCGTGCGGATACTGGGCATCAAAGGTGGCGCAGATGGCGGCGGTGGATGTCATGAGAGAAGTTCAGACCGCCAAGAATGTGGCTATCCAAACACTGAGTCAGGTGCTTTTTTTCACCTCCGCTCTCCTGCATCAGCTTAATCCTTCGGGCTTTTTCGAATTAAGACGTGTGATTCTAGCCTCACGCGTCCCCCACGAAGACCAGAGCCCGCGCAAGGCGGGCTCTGGTCTGTCCATCAGGCAGAACATGGCTTGCGCCACATCCGTGCATCCTCCAGGACGGGAGGACGTGGGGGTTCTCGATGCCTGTTCGAGTCCCTGTCGCACGGGGGCCGGGAAGCCCTGGAGAGTGGCCGCCGCCGCGCCGGCTTATTCAGTCTCTACGTGCGCTTTTTCTTGCCCGCCGCCAACTGCTCGACGAACTCGCTTTGCCTAGCCAGCTTCTTCCTGGCTTCCTTGACCATGTGCTCATAGCGCAGCAAGGCACTCAGGCGCGGACGTATGAGGCCGTTCTTCCAGCGCGTCACCGTGGCCTTCGAGGCGCCCAGCAGGGTGGCCAGTTCCTGGCTGTTGTCATAGGGCACGCCAAGCTCCCTGGCCCAGCCGTCCAGTATCTTCGGCATGGGGATGCCTTCGTACTTCTTCCGGCCGGACTCCAGCGCGTTGCCACTGTTGTCAGCCAGGTCACGGGCCGACTTCATCACCCAGTCCGGAATGGTTGCTTTGCCGTATTCATACGACGCCAGCCGGGGCATACCAATGCCCAACGCATCGGCGAACTCCGCCTGGGTCATGTCCAGGCCGGTTCGAACACTCACCAATTCCTGGCTTTCCGGGGGCAGCACCCGCTGTGCGCGCGGTTTTTTCTCGATTACGGGCAAGCGGGCGCTCTCTTGTGCGGCCATCGCCGTTTCCCTCACGCAAGGTAGTACCAGGGTTCGCATGGCCTGCTTCGAGTCATCATCGGGTTCATTCATCGAGAGATTATATAAACGACGCCTGATTTCCAATATACCAATGCGCCTATCAATATCAGACCACACCCCATCGTCGGCAACACTCGGTGTGTGCCGATCCTCATGTTCGGGGCAGCCATCGGCTCCCTCGGTGGTCAAGTCAGAGGTCAAGTCAAATGAGGGGGTCTCCCTGACCTTGCTGCGCATCTGGAATGCCGCGTTCCTGGCGATCACCAGGAGGTAGGGCTCCAGAGCCACGCCCGGCTCATAGTTGTGCAACACCGACTTCTCGAAGGTCAGCCAGAGTTCCTGCGCGAGGTCGTCGGCATCCACGCCACCCACCTTCCATGCAGTCGCCTTGGCCAATCGCCTGAGCAAGGGGTATACCGCGCCGGCCAGCCCCTCTCGCGAGAGCTGGCCAGCCCGGAACTGGAGCAGGGCATCAACGGGGTTCACCGGTTGCATCTAACCTTGATGGGGCGCCTCACCGATGCAGAGACACAGGAACAGGTCGCTGGCGCCGCGCACCCAGCGGGCGCTCGCCTCGATTGGCAACTCGCTTCCGGCCAGCACATCCCAGCCCCCAGCCAGAGGAACGCGGGACTTGAGGGTGTCCAGGGCGTAGCAGGCCCACACCCCACCCTTGTCAGTCCGTTCCTTGAATTGGGGAGGCTCGGCGCTGGCCATTGCGTTCCTCAGCGCGTGAACAGCCCCTTCGATGCCATCCGCATCGAGGGGAATTCCGTTACCAGAGTTGGCTGCTTCGATGGATTGCGACGGCGCTTCGGGTTCCGGCTTGCCCGATTTGTTGATGGCCCGATGCTCACCGAAGCCACATCCAAGAACCTGCGGCGGGTACTTGCAGTCGGGCATCGCGGCGATGACGGGAAACGCCGTCGCCTTGAAAATCATCGTGAACCCCCAGTTCTGGACGATTTTCCCGCCCGTCCCGTGCATCACCATCTTGAACAGCGCGCTCTTCTCGCTGAAATCGCGGCCGTCGTGATGCTGGTACAACAGACCCATTCGGGCGAGCCTGGACAGTAGCAGCCGGGTGAATGGCGACATCTGCCCCCTCCCGGCCTGTTCCGTCAGGCGGGACGCATTAAGGGCTGCGGCCAGCGCCGTTCTGAGCACGGCATCGTTCACGTAAACCCACTCGCCATGCTTGAACCCCACCCGCATGGCCTTGTTGTTCCCGTTGATGCGGCCTGGTTCCAGGATCAAGGCCTCGAACTGGTCCCAGGCCCAACCATCGTTTTCGTCAGCCGGAGCCGAGCCAGCCCGAGCCACCGCAACATCGGCCACGTGATCGGCTGGTGTGTCCTGGACGGGGATGGGTTGCGCCGGAAGCGTCGCCATCACCTCATCCATCTGGCCATCAAGCCAGCCTGGCAAGGCGTCGATGTCCTCGTACAGGGCGGCCAAGTTCTTTTCACCCTCGGCCATGCCGGTACGGATATCGGCGGTGATGAGCAACTCCGTCAGCGCACGCGTTCTGTCGTCCGCCCACAACGGCAGACTGTTGATGTGGTGGTAGAACGACAGGGCCAGGTTGAGCGCGTCGCGATCCCCTTTCGGGAGCGCCCAGAACGCCTCCAGCGTGATCAGTATCTTGCCGCCCTCGGTATCGTGGTGGGGCTTAATCTCCTCCACCAAGCCATCCTCACGCTGCCGGTAGCAGGTGATCTTGCCGATGTCGTGAGCGAACCCGGCAATGGGGATCAAGGGGTCGGTCGCGTCGAAGCGGTAGGTGCCGTCGATGAGCGGGAAGACGACCTGCCCCTTCTTGTTCTTGTGGCCGTCATAGCGCCAGGACGGCGCCATGTTCAGGATCGTGGCCAGGACATTCAGGGAATGCTGCATCAACGTCGCGCCGCCATGCCCGCCGGGCACGGGCGAGGCAGGGAGCAAGGCGCGCGCCTGGTAGACCTCCATGACCGCACGCATCAGCGCGGCATGGGTGGGATGTGCGGCCTGGTAGGCGGTGAACCAGGTCGAGAACGTCTCGGGTAGAAACGTCTCGCCGCAAGGAACCCTGGCCGGCGGGGGCGCGCCGCGTGGGAAATCGCCCAGCGAAATGGATAGCCCACGCCGGCTGTCCCCGGATTTCAGGCCATGCTGCTTGTTGCCCCGCACCACAGCCAGCCACACGGCAAACGCGAGCACGCCCCAGAAAACCCCGACCAGTGCGATCCACAGCCCCTTGAGGGCGTAGACGGGGATTTCATGGAGAAGGGCTCGCGAGGGAATGGCCAACATCACGTACCAGAACACCGTGACGATCACGAAAGACGAGAGCAGGGGATTTTTCATGGGATCTGGTCCGACCATTTGAAACGCGCCCGCGAGGACGGCGACAACATGGAGGGGTTACGCCCCGTGAACCACCAGAAGCCACTCCAGAGCGCGACATAGCCACGCTCTTCGAGGCGTTCCATTGCGGCCTGGGCACGTGGGCGCGACATCTTGTTCATCAGCCGGTCAAGCAGGATGTCGGCGCGGATGCCAGGCCAGAACCACACGGCCTTGGCGGCATCCAGCTCTTCATCGCCGAAGTGGTAGAGGATTTCGCAGGCCAGCAACTCTGGCAGAGGCGTCGCCAGAAAAGGCAAAGGCCTCGGGAAAATGATCTGCCGGATATAGAGCTGATACAGCGCGCGGACCTGGATGAGATGAGGCCTCGCGCCCAGGGCGCGGCAGCAGAGGGCGAAGTCCAGTCCCAGTTTGTCCCGGGTGCCCGGCACGAAAACCCACTCGACGGCTGAGTCCCGCGCGGCCGGCTTGGTGTTGACGTTGCAGCAGAGACGAACCTGGTCGCGCAGGGAGGTGAAGGCAATGCGTTCCTCTTCCTCCAGGTAGTCTTCTTCCGTGATTTCCGGCGTTTCCAGATAACGCGGTGCGCCGCCGTCCTCCAGGTTCGTGACCTCGGCCACCTCTTGGTCCACGATGTGCAGTGACGGGTCGCCGAACAGGCCGGATTCCACCAGATCCCAGAGGGCATCGTCGTCTCTCACGGGGACTTTCAGCCTTTGCCGAGTTCCTGGCGGTCGGCGCCGGAGAGGTACTGATCCGTGCGCCGAAACAGGTCGATGCCCGTGGCGAAGCGCGGCCGGTAATGGTTGAGATTTACGGCCCCGATCTCGACTGCCACCGACTCCGACACACTGATCATCGGGATGCGCACGTGGTAGACGCTGCTCCCCCCGAAGGTGACGATGGCTTCGCCTTTGTCCAATGCCTTCAGGTCGTCCGTGGAGACCTTGTAGACCTCTTCCTCGCGCTCCTGGGTGGCCAGGCCGCTTCCCTGGCTCACGCCGCCGTCAGGTGAAGCATTTGCGCGATTCGTTGAATCCGACTGGCTGCCCATGGACGACAGCGATCGGGTGACGGCTTTCTCCAGGCCGATGAGGTCGGCCGCCCCTTCCGCCGTTTCCTGGGTACCGAGCTTGAAGATGAACTTGGTCCAGGTGTTGCCGATCACCATCTCCTTCAACTCCGGGCTCACCGATTCCAGGTTGGCCAGTGTCTGCACCGCCGGCAGCAGGCAGATGTGCGCGCTGCGCGCCTGCTCGAACATGCGGCTCCAGGCCGCATTAACGTAGGAACCGGCTTCGTCGAAGAAGCACAGGGTGGGCGGCCAGGGCTTTTCGGTTTCGGGGAGACGCTGCACCCAGGAGATGGCTGTGCGCAAATCGCCCACCACCATCTTCCCGAAGTTCTGCGCGGCCACGTCTTTCCCCATCGTGGGCAGCATCACGTAGACGATCTTGTTGCGCTTGATCGCCTCGAACAGGTTCACCTCGGGGGTGTAGGTGTTCATCACCTGGCCGAACTTGCCGGTGCCAAACATGAACATCCGCCCCCCTACCCCGCCGAAGGTTTCCTTGAGCCGCTTGATGTCGATGCTGGACACGCCCTCCCGGCTGACGCTTCGGTACTGGTCCAGGAACAGCTTGAGATTGGTTTTCTCGGGAGAAGGAGGAACCCGGTTTTCCAGATAGGCCAGGGCCTTCTGGCTCATGAGCAGGATGGTCAGGTCGATGAAGTTGTAGGACAGCTTGGCCCGGTTCAGGGCGGCGATCAGGGTGGCCACGCCCTGGTTGGCGGACTGCTTGTAGTGGTCGGCGCCGGGGTTGTTTTCCGTGGAAGGGATTAGCGAAAGAACTCGCGCCGCCACTTCGTCCGGGTCGCCGTAGAGGATGGGGTTGTAGGTGTTCGAGAGGTCCGGCTCACCGGGGTTGATGACAAGCAAGTCATGGGAACGACCAGCCCACGCGCAGTAGGCATGGATGGTTTCCAGTTCCTCGATATTGAGCTTGCCGTCGATGAAGATTAGTCCGCCACCGTTGATGATCTGCTGAAACATGAGCAACCGGCCAAGCACGGTTTTACCGACTCCGGACTGCCCCACGATGAAGCCATGCCGCATCAGATCCTCGTAGGGAAGGATGAGCGGTTTGCCGGTATCGGCCAGGTAACCCACCAACATTCCTTCTGCATGGCCACTTGCCAGCGGCTCATAGGGCAGCCTGGAAGAACGCAGCTTCAGTTCCGACTTGAAGAGGCCTTGTTCAGCCCACGGTTGCAGAGCCCGTGAGGCCAGACAGAAGCCGCCCAATGCCGCGCCAGCGAAGCCACCCGCCAAGGACAGGCTGGCTGGCAGATAACCTGCCAGATAGGGGTGGGTCGCGAACAGTCCCGCCGAAACGGCTGCCAGCGAGAGGGCATCCTGCGTGCCTCCCAGCCTCATCCGCTGAATATCCTTGAATGAAAGCATAGTTAGTGTTTATATACTGTTGCATGTGCTTATAATTTACCACGGTAATCAAGATGTCAGAAAGGTGCAGGATGGCGATGCCGGATTGGGCTCCATCGTTCACATTGAACGAGTTGTACGAGATCAGCGATGCGGTCATGCCCGTGTTGCGCGGCTATCTGGAACACGGCGACCCGGAGCAGCATGAACTCCGATATGGGAGCGCTTCGACCCTGCTGGAAATCGTCAGAAAACTGAACCTCAGCTTCGCGAAAAGCAGTGGCGTGAGTCGGGGAAACGAGTTGCCTGATTGGTTCCCGGACCTTGAACAACAGGTTCGCCAGTTCCGGGAGAGCGCACTGGAGATGGCCCGTCATGGCGCGACGCCGGAGAGCTACGCCTGGGATTACTGGAAAACGAAGGCGCTGGCCGCTGGTGTAGCTGGAGACCTGGCCGAATTGGGCCGCGCCGTCATGCGAGAACACTACCAGCACGGCTGGTCGTCGTATGACAACGAGGTCTCGGTTCGTTCAGGCGATGAAATGCTCCGCTTGGCGCTCAACGAGCCAGACAGGGCAGCGGCTCGCTGGCAGAGGCTTCTCGATACCGATGGAGGGAAGCATGTTGCCCAGGCAGCCTGAATTGCATGTGCGGGTTGCCGCGAGCCAGATCACCGACATGTTCGAGCAGTCAATAAGCCTCCAGGCTGGATAAATTGATAGGGGTAGGGGCTGTCATGCTTCACCCCCTTCCACTGCCTGAGCTGCGCGCATGCGCGCCACAACCTCGACTTTGGTTGGCCGTCCACGACGGCGCGGGGTGGGGCTGGGATCGACAGTGTGGGGCTGGGCTCGCTGCTCGCGATACTCACGAAGCCAGTCAAGCACGTCAGCGGTGATCCATCTGGGAACCCTGCTCCCCGGCGGGGTGCTGGCCGGTGGCAGACTCTCTGGGCGGCGGCAGCGGTCAGCCTGGAGCGTGCCGACAGCGCGCCCGAGGAGGACGCTGAGGCCGTCGTATCCAATGACGGGCGGCCACACCACAATATGGCCGGCAGGGGTGGGTATGTCGCTCTGGGTGGCGGCGTCGATGGGGGTGATAGTGACATGGTGCATTTTCGGCTCCCGCGCGGACGGAAGCCGGCCATCGCCGGTCTCCCGGCCGCAATGATCTTGACGTGGCGCGCAAGCGCGCTGGCTAGTTCATGCGGCGGGAGCCGGGACGGGGGTGGGAGCTAGACGAGGGGTAAGCGTGATGCCGCAGGCGGGGAGGTCTGGCGGGGGTGGGGATGGTTGCCAGAAGGCAGCCACGAGGGATAGGAAAGCGATCGCGGGAAGGCCCAGCACATCGGAGACCCGGGATGCGAGTGGACGCGCCATCGCCGCCCGCTGGATGGGGGCGAGCACGTCACGGGCGATCTGGTAGGCGCCCAGTCCGGTGCGGGAGCGGTCGGCGCAGACAACCGCCAGCAGGAAGGATATGGCCATGATCGCCGCCATGATGGCGTCGCCCAAGCCGGGAGCGATCTGGGCGACGACCAGAGCCAGCGCCCACGCCATGGCCACCACGCCGACCACCCCCACGACGACCGCCAAACGGGTCAGACCGTCATCAGTGCCAACTGACTGCGGCAGCCACCCCCGCAGTTCCTGCAGGAGCAGGGCGGCAGGGGCAAGTGGGTGAGGGTCTATGGTGGATGATATATACCGGTGCATGAATACATATTACCCACCTCCAGAAAATCGTCAAGAACCGGGCGACTGAGGCTTACATCGTCACACCGAAACGACAGATCGCTTGTCACCTCTGCGGGTGACGGCTCGTTATTTGTCACCCTGCTGTCACCCGCAGGGGTGACAAGCGAAAGAAATTTAGAGAAGGCCAGAGTAAGCTAAAGTAGCGTAACTTATTGATTTTGGCGGAAGCGGTGAGATTCGAACTCACGGAGGGGATAAACCCTCGCCGGTTTTCAAGACCGGTGCCTTAAACCGCTCGGCCACGCTTCCAGATTGATGCCGGCACCCGGATTCGAACTGGGGACCTACCGCTTACAAGGCGGTTGCTCTGCCAACTGAGCTATGCCGGCGCTAGTGGAATAACAGTTATTTGACCACGCGTAGTTGCGGGCGCCCGCGTGGGGTTTTTGGGGGCTCGTCACTCCCTGATGGGCCTGCCTCCGCGGCGGTTTCGCCCTCCGCCACCTTCCCGGTGACATCAAGCCCGGCTTCGCTGGCGAATCCCATCCCCTCACCAGTCTCGCGAGCGTAAATGGCGAGAACATTGGCCACCGGCACTTCGATCGCATGCGAGGCCCCCCCGAAGCGGGCCGAGAAAGTGATCCACTCATTGTCCATATTCAGGTTCCGCACCGCGCTGGGGCCGAGGTTGAGGACGATCTGACCCTCCTTTATATAGCCCTGTGGTACCCGCGTCCGGTGATCCACACGCACACTCAGATACGGCGTCAGCCCGCTGTCCACGCACCACTCATAGAGGGCGCGAAGGAAATAAGGTTGTTGCGATAAGGGGGGAATATTCGAGGCCGACACGCTGCCGCAAAAAACTACTTGCGCATGGCCTTTTCAACCGGCGTCAGCGCTTCGATGAAGGCCGGGCGGGAGAACAGGCGTTCCGCATATTTCAGGATGGGCATACCTTGTTTTGGCAATTGGATGCCATAGCGCTCCAGACGCCACAACAAGGGGGCGATGGCCACATCAAGCATGGAGTATTCCTCACCCAGCATGTGTTTCTGCTTGGCGAAAATCGGTGCGATCTGGGTCAAGTTGTCACGCACGATGCCACGCGCTTTCTCCGCCGCCTTGGTCGTACCGTGTTCGAGGTCGCCGATATGGGAAAACAGATCGTGCTCGAAGTTGTACAGGAACAGCCGCGCGCGAGCGCGCATCACCGGGTCGGCCGGCATCAGTTGCGGATGTGGAAAACGCTCGTCGATGTATTCGTTGATGATGTTGGACTCATACAGCGTCAGATCGCGTTCCACCAGAATGGGGACGCGGCTGTAAGGGTTCATGACCGCAATGTCTTCGGGCTTGTCGTGCAAGTCCACATCGCGGATTTCGAAGTCCATGCCTTTCTCGTACAAGACAATGCGGCATCGGTGGCTGAACGGGCAGGCTGTGCCCGAGTAAAGAATCATCATGAACAGTCACTCCCTGCTTAATGCAGGCCCTTCCAGAAATCTTTCTTGAGGTAGAAGGCGATGATGAAAAATACGCCCAGGAATAACAGCACAAAGAGGCCGGTGGTCATGCGTGCCCCCTTGGCGGGCTCGCCCATCCAGTCGAGATAGTTGACCAGATCGCCCACCAATGCGTCGTACTCGGCCAGTGTCAGCTTGCCGGGTTTGACCAGCTCGAAGCGCTCGATGGCCTGATGCGTCTTGCCATCCTCGCCCTGCACGGTGTGGTAGATCGGTGCCATCTGGCCTTGCAGCTCATGTAGGACGTGCGGCATGCCGACTTTGTCGAACACGGTGTTGTTCCAGCCGGTTGGACGGGTGTCGTCGCGGTAAAAACCACGCAGATAGGTGAAGACCCAGTCGGCGCCGCGCGAACGGGCGATAACGGACAGGTCGGGCGGCGGTGCGCCGAACCACGCCTTGGCGTCGCTGGTACGCATGGCCACGTGCATGAGCTCACCCGGCTTCTCGGTGGCATAGAGCAGGTTGTCCTTGATCTGCTTTTCGGTCAGGCCGATGTCCTGCATGCGGTTGTAGCGCATATAACCGGCACTATGGCAACTGAGGCAGTAGTTCACAAACACCCGCGCACCGCGCTGGAGCGATTCCTGGTCATGCAGGTTGACCGGGGCAGGGTCCAGGTGGACAGCAGCCTCAGAGGCGAACGCGGCCGTCGGCAAGGCCAAGAGCATGAAGAGCAGTTTTTTCATTGGGTCACCCTTTCCGGAACCGGCTTGGTCGAATCATTTCTGGTGTACCAAGGCATGAGCAGGAAGAACGCGAAATACACCGCCGAGAGAATTTGCGCGATCAAGGTGTACAGCGGCGAGGCGGGCAGGATGCCGAGCACGCCGAGGCCGATAAAGGCGATCACGAACAAGGTCAGGGCAATCTTGAACTTCGGGCCGCGATAGCGAATCGACTTGACCGGGGATTTATCGAGCCAGGGCAGCGCGAAGAAAATCAACACGGCTACTCCCATCGCCGCCACACCGGGAAACTGTGAACCGAACATCGGCGGAATGGCACGCAGGATCGCGTAGTAGGGGGTGAAGTACCAGACCGGCGCGATATGCGCTGGGGTCTTCAACGAATCGGCTGGAATGAAATTGTTGGCTTCCAGGAAGTAACCCCCCATTTCTGGAGCGAAGAACACGATGGCGGTGAACACCATCAAGAACACCACCGTGCCCAGAATGTCCTTCACCGTGTAGTACGGATGGAATGGAATGCCGTCCAGGGGATGGCCATCTTCACCTTTCAGCTTCTTGATCTCGACGCCATCCGGGTTGTTGGAGCCAACTTCGTGCAGCGCCACCAGATGCGCCACGACCAGACCCAGCAGTACCAGGGGCAGGGCGATGACGTGGAAGGCGAAAAAGCGGTTCAGGGTGGCGTCGCCAATCACGTAATCACCGCGAATCCACACCGACAGGTCTTCACCGATGAAAGGCACGGCGGCGAACAGGTTGACGATCACCTGAGCACCCCAGTAGGACATCTGGCCCCAGGGCAGCAGATAGCCCATGAAAGCCTCACCCATCAGCACCAGATAGATGATCACGCCGAATAGCCAGATCAGTTCGCGCGGCTGCCGGTAGGAACCGTAGATCAGGCCACGGTACATGTGCAGATAGACCACCAGGAAGAACATGGAAGCCCCGGTGGAGTGGATGTAGCGGATCAGCCAGCCGAAATCCACGTCGCGCATGATGTACTCGACCGAGGCGAAGGCCAGTTGCGCATCCGGCTTGTAATGCATGGTCAGAAAAATACCGGAGACGATCTGAATCACCAGCACCAGCAGCGCCAGAGAGCCGAAGAAGTACCAGAAGTTGAAGTTCTTCGGCGCGTAGTACTCAGACAGATGCGCCTTGAAGCTGGCGGTGAGCGGGAAACGCGCGTCCACCCAGTTAAGTAGTTTTTCCATTATTCCAGTCCCCTCTTTGCAATCAGGCTGCCGCGCCCTGATCCACACCGATCAGCACTTTGGTGTCGGACAGGTATTTATGCGGCGGGATGACCAGGTTGGTCGGCGCGGGCGAACCATTGAACACGCGCGCGGCGAGGTCGAAACGCGAACCGTGGCAGGGGCAGAACCAGCCACCCGGCCAATCGGCGCCCAGGTCGGCCGGGCCCACTTCCTTGCGGAAGGTCGGCGAGCAGCCGAGGTGGGTACAGATACCCACCACGATGAGGTATTCGGGCTTGATGGAACGAAGTGGGTTCTTGCAGTAATCGGGCTGCTGCGCGGCATTTTCCGACGCCGGGTCGGTCAACTTGCCATCATGCCTGGCCATCAGATCCAGCATTTCCTTGCTGCGGTTGACCACCCACACCGGCTTGCCGCGCCATTCCACGGCCAGAAGCATGCCTGGTTCAATCTTGCTGAGATCCACTTCCACCGGCGCACCCGCCGCTTTCGCGCGCGCGCTGGGCATCATGCTCATGACAAAGGGCGCCGCAACGCCCAATGTAGCGGCACCGCCGGCCGCCGAAGCCATGGTCACCAAAAAGCGGCGTTTGGAGTTATCAACGCTCTTGTCACTCATAACTGTCCTGCCTGAGGAATGAAATTTCCGCCGACTGCGCACCCGATTTCGGATATTCAGGTCGAGTACCCTGCCGGCCCAACAAACGGCGCATTCTACAGATAAAACACGCGCTAATTAAAGCCTTCAAGCATTCCTGCCATCGGAGTCAATATTTTTCGAGGATTGCCTTGTCGCCATGCGGAACCCTGGCGCGAACCCCTCGTACCGCTCCATGGTGGTATCCGACAGCCCGCGAGAGCCGATACACTCCCCTCCCATGTGCCTCTCCATCCCCATGCAAATCGTGTCCATCGACGGTCTCACCGCGCGCTGCGAAGCGAAGGGAGCGCAACGCGATGTTTCCCTGTTCCTGTTGCAGGATGCCCCGCCTCGGGTTGGCGACTTTGTCTCGGTCAGCCTAGGTAATGCGATCTTGCGGGTGAGCCCGGAAGATGCACGTCTCGCCTGGGAATTGTTCGATCAGATCCTGGCGGAGATTGGTCACTGAGCGGCGGCTGAGCCAGATGGTCGGCGGCCTGTAGAATGCCCCGCCATGACTGACACCCCCGCGCCCTGCTTCCATTGCGGCGAACCCGTGCCCTCCGGCGCCCATTATCCGATTCGCTACCAGGAACGCATGGAAGCCACCTGCTGCCCAGGCTGCCAGGCGGTGGCGCAGACCATCATCGACTCCGGCAACGCCGACTATTACCGCCTGCGCACCAATCTTCCGAAGACCCCGGAAGCCGCGCTGGAAGAACTCAAGAACCTCAAGCTCTATGACCTGCCGGAAGTGCAACAGAGCTTCGTGAAAAGCGAGGGGGGCCTGCGCGAGGCGAATCTGATTCTCGAAGGCATCGTCTGCGCCGCCTGCGTCTGGCTCAACGAACGCCATCTTCAGGGACTCCCCGGCGTCCTGGCGGCCGACATCAATTTCTCCACCCGGCGCGCGCGGGTACGCTGGGACGACAGCCGCATCCACCTCTCGGACATTCTCGCCAGCGTCCAGCACATCGGCTACCTGGCCTATCCCTTCGACAGCAGCCGCCAGGAAGACCTGTTCCGCAAGGAACGCAACACCGCCATCCGCCGCTTGGCCATCGCCGGCCTCGGGATGATGCAGGTGATGATGTACGCCGTGCCGACCTACCTGTCCTATCAGGACGCCATGGCCGCCGACATCGAGGCTTTGATGCGCGTGGCCAGCCTGATCCTCACCACCCCGGTGGTGTTCTACTCGGCCTGGCCCTTCTTCCAGGGCGCCTGGCGCGATCTCAAACTCAAGCGCGCCGGCATGGACGTGCCGGTGGCTCTGGGCGTGGGCGCCGCCTTCGCGGCCAGTACCTACGGCACCTTCACCGGCGCGGAACACGTCTATTTCGACTCGGTGACCATGTTTGTATTTTTCCTCCTCACCGGTCGATTCCTGGAAATGAATGCGCGCAAACGCTCGGCGGAAGCGGCGGAAAGCCTGATCAAGCTGATTCCCGCCGCCGCCGTGAAATTGCCCAGTTTTCCCGCCAGCCGTGAAGAAGAAAACATCGCCGCCGTAAAGCTGGTGCCCGGTGACTTCGTGGTCGTGGGTCCGGGCGACAGCTTCCCGGCTGACGGCGCGGTCGCCGAAGGCGTTTCCAACGTCGACGAATCCCTGCTTACCGGTGAATCTCACCCGGTTGCCAAACACGCGGGCAGCCCGATCATCGGCGGCACCCTCAACCTCGACAGTCCGCTGGTGGTAAAAGTGGAAAAGGTCGGCGCTGATACCGTGCTCTCCGGCATTGTCCGTCTGCTTGACCGCGCTCTGGCGGAAAAGCCGCGTCTAGCCATGATGGCCGACCGCGTCGCCGGCTGGTTTGTGTTCGCCCTGCTCCTCATCGCCAGCGCCGTGGCCGGCATCTGGATTTTTGTCGATGCCTCGCGCGCCTTCTGGATCACCGTCTCGGTGCTGGTCGTCTCCTGCCCCTGTGCCCTCTCGCTGGCCACCCCCGCCGCCCTCACCGCGGCCCTCGGGCGGCTGACCCGCGTCGGCCTATTGTCGACGCGTGGCCATGCCCTGGAAACCCTGGCCCACGCCACCGACTTCGTGTTCGACAAGACCGGCACCCTCACCACCGGCGAATTCAAGTTGCTGGACATGGTCGTCGTGCGTGGTAGCCGCCAGGAAGCGCTGACGCTCGCCACCGCACTGGAACAAGGCGCCACCCACCCGATCGCGGCGGCGCTGCGCGAAGCGGCCGGCGACACGGAACTCAGCAAGAAACTGAGCGCCGAAGCGCTGCGCTACCACGCCGGCCGCGGCATCGAAGGCCGCGTCAACGGAAAAGACTACCGCCTCGGCGCGCCGGATTTCGTCGGCGCAATGGCGCCCGGTGAACGCTTGCCGGCCGGAGCCACCCTGATCGGCCTGACTGATGGCAACGGTGGCGGCGATGGCGTCCTGGCCTGGTTTGCCCTCGGGGACGCGCCACGTCCGCAGGCGAAACAACTCATCAACGACCTGAAAGGCCTGGGCGTGCGCCTGCACCTATACTCCGGCGACCGCGGCGAAAACGTCGCGGCGCTCGCCCGCGAACTCGGCATCGACGACGCCCGCGGTGGCATGTTGCCGCAAGACAAACTGGAAGCCGTGAAAGCCATGCAGCAAGCCGGCTGTATCGTCGCCATGACCGGCGACGGCGTGAACGACGCCCCGGTGTTGGCACAGGCGCAAGTCTCCATCGCCATCGATCAGGGTGCCGAAGCCGCCCAGGCCGCCGCCGATATGGTGCTGCTCTCCTCGGAAATCGGCCGCCTGGCCGACGGCGTCGAGATAGCGCGCAAGACCCAGACCATCATCCGCCAGAACCTCGCCTGGTCCGTGCTCTACAACGTCATCGCCATCCCCGCCGCCGCGCTAGGCTTCGTCACCCCGTGGATGGCAGGAATCGGCATGTCGTTGTCGTCGCTGCTAGTCGTGCTCAACGCCTTACGCCTGGCCAAGCCGGGAGGTCGGCAGACCACATAGGAGGCACAGAGGGAAGAGCGGCGCGTCCGGCGTCTGGCCTCGCTTGCCGGAAGGGGGTGCGCGTGGGTTGACGGCCCTTCCCTCGGCCAGTATCTCGGCATAGGTCGTCCGCTACCCCACATTTAACACCCACCCCAACACCCCCTTATAAATCAGTCTATTACGACTGAACATCCCCCCGTCAGGCACTACAACCGCGTCATCCACCGTTCAAGCGACGGATCGCACGGCGCCTCCCGGCAGCGGATCGATCCCCAGTGCCGTGTAGATCGACTGCAAGGCCGCCTCCGGACGGGTGGAACGGCGTACAGGCAGGGTGTGCGGCCATCCTTGCGGGTAAAGCTCGCCGTCACCTGGCGTTGTACCGACAGGGTCTCGCGCAGACTCGTCCAACGCGCGTGCTTCCCCTTCGCCTGAAGTTGCCGCCGAATCACCTGTACCGCCTGATACGCCAGCACTGTGATGAACAAGTGCGCATCGCTGCGCCCCTCCTTATGGTGGTAGACCGGCCGCAAGCCCAGTTCCGACTTCAAACTGCGGAACACCCCCTCCAAGTCGGTCAACATCGCGTAGGTCCGCCACAGCT
>Ga0210026_1000886_pt1 | contig 32150 bp, 27 predicted proteins | sample CryGeymeta201509_FD_183977 | JGI IMG/M metagenome (GOLD analysis project Ga0210026, IMG submission 183977) | Groundwater microbial communities from Crystal Geyser aquifers in Utah, USA - Crystal Geyser metaG 2015-09 (SPAdes) (version 2) | ecosystem: Environmental > Aquatic > Deep subsurface >...
TCGACATCACAAAATAATTCGACTAGGTTCTTCATGCCTGTTCCTCTGTTGGTTCCCACTTTCTTGGTCGAAAGATCGGATCTTGGAACAGGCATTTAGTTCAATTTCTTAAACAGGATTGGGGTTATTTAACGATGGCCTGTCGCCGGATGTTTACTTCTGCTTAGATAACCAGACGATCAAATCGACGATGTCATCATTGGTCATGTCGCGGGTAAACTTGGCTTGATACTTACCGTTAACAATGAAGTTAGGCACGCCGCTGAGGTTTTTACGAAACTGCTCAATTAACTTGTTGTTTTTTTGCAGCATGGTGTTAACCCCAAAGCTACTTGCCAGCTTCGTGAACTCTTCAGGTTCAACACCATTGACAACAAATATATTCTGCAAATCTTTTAAGCCAGTAATCGCTGAACGTTGCACGTGTATGTAGTTGAAGATGGCTTTGGTCATCGCCTCTTCTTTTTTCAGTGCACGCGCAATCATCAGGGCACGGCTGGCCTCATCTTGGGTTTGTGGTGCAGCCATACCCATAAAATTTACATGCACTTTTTTAAACTCAACATCCGCAGCCAGTTTTTCCTTGATGCTTTTTACCAGTGGTTCAAACTGGTAACAATGCGGACACCAGTAAGAAAAGAATTCCAGTACTTCAGGCTTGGCACTGGCATCGTCACTGACGATGGTATAATGGGTTCCTTCTTGCCATTGCTCTTGCGCACAGGCTTGTAAAGAAAATATCAATCCAGCGAATAGGGTAAATAAAACTTTTTTCATGTTGTGATCCATCTCTTAAGGCTAAAACTGGGCCAAGATTACCATAGCTTTATGGGATTGCCGACCGCCCATTGTAAGTACTTATAACGAAAATATCTGATGATTTGACATAAAAAACGCTCCACAAAGGAGCGTTTTGACACGTCAAAGTCTAAGCAGTTAATTTAAAATACGTAATTAACCGCAAAGCGCAGCAAGGTTGCATCTCTCATATCATCTATATCGTCAGTGTATTTGCTAATATCGGCTTTCAACGCTACGTTGGTATCGTAGTCGTATCGAATTGCGGCAGAAAGCAGATTATTTTCTTCAACAAATGGTTGTTGCAAGCCCACTAACACAGCATTAGCAACTGGTTGGATTGGTGTTGGTAGCCCGGCAACTTGATCAATAAATTTAAAGGGATTATTGGCATCTTGTTTTTCATACGTTACTGATGGTGTCCATTTCCCTGAACGAAAACCCGCAGTTATATAAAACGAAGTGGTAGTAGGGAAAAATGAATCGTCGATCCTGATTTCAGTCCACTCACCGCCGATAAACCAGTTGAAAGTATCGTACTCTAGACCAATACCTGTGAAGGTTGCTGTGTCATCAGTAAACGCTATATTGTTCGCTAAGGCATCTAACCCTGCTTGTCTTAGCCCACCGATTGTTCCATCTATGGTCGTATTACTAATAGATGCTTTTGACGTGACGTAAGATGCCCTCAGTTTAAGGTAGTTATATACTGCTTCCGCTGATATCAAGGCAAGATTATCTACCTGCAATCGAGCCGGACCAACAGCGGTATTGAGATCGTTACTCACTGTGCCAAACCCCGCTTGTAAGTTATACTCCCAATCTCCTGCATAGTTGCTGTAATCAAACCGAAAACCATCTAGGTTGTTAAAACTCACATCATAGACAGCGCGTGGCGCCGTTACCCAATGATATGAGTAGCCAACATCTTTAGATGCAGAGTATTTGAACAGGGGAAGTCTTAATCGACCAGCAGATATCGATACGCGATCGCTCGCTTGATAAGTTAGATACGCCCATTCAAAAGCAGGATCGTAATCGTTCCTGCCTCTTGCGACCATTTGTCCTGTCGCTGACATTTTTGAGTTGATATCTCCGCTCATCTGAATTGCAAACAGACTTTCTGGATTAAAAGATGTTTTATCGTTATAGCCATATACTGACTCATCACTGGAAGTTAAGCCGCCCACTAAGTTAGCAAAACCATTGATGCGTAGTTCCGCATTAGCAGCAAAACATGACAAGGCAAGGGTGCTTAGAGTAATTAATTTTTTCATGATGTGGCTCCCCAATTAATTCAATGGAATGGCTTTAACAGCGCCAGTGACTGCACTGCTATCAACGTAACCTACCGCGTTTTGATTGTCTGCGACAATGGCGATAACTTCGGCATCATTATTCACTTCTTTGGGCGGGATGCCTTTACCGGTGAAGACTAGCTTTGACCAATATGCAGCGACCTGTGAGGAACTGCGTTCAAGGGTTGTGGTATCAAACGTGGCACGGCTGGCGGAATCGGGCACCTGATTGATGGGAAGAGCCTCCTTACCGTTGGAAAATTTGTTTTCCTTGCCTAAAAAAATCCGTTGCGCTGTTTTGGCATCGATGGCTGCATCGTTGCTCGGGTGCACAACTAATACCAATTCTGCGTTGGCAAAATATGGCAAAGAGCAGCCTAAGACTGCACTGATGAGCATGGTTGAAAGAGTTCGTTTTTGCATAGTGTTTTCCTAGTGTGATGTTTTGTGTATCGCTTGAGCGATATGTTAACGATAGTACGTATAATAAAAATGGGTAATGCCATATTTAACCAACATCACCTTAACCGTGCTGTTGGTAATATTTAAGATCATCAAAACACGTAATTAACGGCAAATCTTACTAACGTTGCATCGCGTACATCACCACTGTCATCACTCAACTTACTGATGTCTGCTTTCAACGCCACGTTGGTGTCTAAGTCATAACGAATGGTTGCTGACCACACGTTATATTCATCATCTTGAGCTAGCTGCCCACCGATAGCTAAGCCAGTTAATTGGGCAATATTCGCTGCAGGTAACCCCGAAGTAGCAATCTGGTTGATTAGATTTTGAAATTTGATCTCTGGATCACTTTTGAATTTTTGGTAAGTGAGCGAAGGTGTCCATTTCTCATGGCGTATACCGGCCGTTACGTAATAGGCGATATCTTTGGCTGCGAAAGAATCTTCAACATCAACGCTGGTTATTTCACCAGTCACAAACCAATCAAATTTATCCACTTGCAGACTCAGGCCTAGGAATTTTCCAGTATCGTCTCTGATTTGCAGCGCATCTTCCAATTCGACAAAACCCGCTGCGCGCATGGCTGCCAAACCAGCGGCGAAACCCAAGGTCGAGGGCGAATCGGATGTGGCTAAATCTAAGGTTGCTTTGGTTGCACCAAATACCCCACGAATTTTAAACCATTCGTAGCTTGCTTCGGCAGAGAGAAGGTAGGTATTTTTACCTTCATTGATGGCACCCAGTGACTCACCTTTATAAGTGCCAAGTGCAGTACTTAAGTTATATTCCCAGTCGCCCGCATAATCAGAATACTCAAATTTTACGCCATCTAAGTTATTGAATGGCACGTTGTAAACCACATTGGGTGTGGTCAGCCAATGATAAGAATAACCGACATCTTTCGAGGTTGAATAATTAAACAAGGGAAGACGTAAGCGCCCTGCTGAAATGTTGAGCTTATCCGTTGCGCTATAGGTTATGTAAGCCCACTCAAATTCGGCTTTGTAGTCATTTTCGCCGCGAGCAACTAACTGACCTGTAGCTGTCATTTTGTCATTAATGTCGCCACTGATCTGAATAGCAAAGAGACTCTCTTGGCTAAATGACATTTTATCGTCATAGCCATACAAGGTTTCATCGCTTGAGGTTAAACCGCCGACAAGATTGGCAAAGCCATTAATGCGTAATTCTGCATGTCCAGCAAAGCTCGCCATGGTCAACATACTTAGGGTTATTATTTTTTTCATGATGAGTTCCCAGATTAATTGAGTGTAATAACTTTTACTGCGCCAGTGACCGCGGCGCTGTCAACATAGCCAATGGCTGACGCATCCGCCGCAACCGTAGCGATAACGGCGGCGTCGTTCTCCAATTCTTTGGGGGGAATGCCCTTACCAGTAAAAACCAGTTTTGACCAGTAAGCGGCAACTTGCGAAGAACTGCGTTCCAATATTTTGGTGTCGAACTGCTCGCGGCTAGCATTGCTCGCCACGGTATTAATCGGGGTAGCTTCATTCCCATCGGCAAACTTTTTCTCTTTACCCAAGAAAATCCTTTGCACCTGAGTACTGTCGATAGTGGCCGCATTGCTGGGATGCACAATCACAACCAGTTCAGCGCTGGCGATGCCACTCACCGAACTCAATAACACGGCAGCTAGCAGAGGTTTATAAATACGTTTTGGGAGCATTTTACTGTTCCTATGGTTAGGTATTAAAAAGTAGGAGGCTATGCCTCAAAATCAGCATAGTATGCTTACTTAAATTTTGCGCAACTTTTAGCACCTAAACATAAGGCAATATTTATTATTTTTAATAAATATAATTACTTAGAGTAAAAATATCGCGCGTCACGAATTTTTGGCGCGCGTATTATGGTATGAAAAAGCAGCAGATGTTAGCGATTTTAGGTATAAATTAATATACATACTTATAGAATGTATAGACACAGTAACAGTAATGGATTACGTGCCATAACTGTTACGCCACCACGTCATTCTAGAATAGGATAGTTAAACCAACATACACCCCTTGGCGAGGGTTGTTAAAGCCATTGACTGTCTGATATTTTCGATCAAACAGATTTTCGATACGACCGTCAATTTTTACATTGGCACTTACGGTGTAGCGACCACTTACATTAAGCAAGGCATAATCGTCCAGAGCGACACCGCCGAGATCAATGGCATCTTTGACCCATTTTACACTAAGGTCAACTTGCAGTGTCTCATCCAGCCATTGACTTTGTAGACCCACGTTAGCTTGATGTTTGGGGCGGCGTAAGCGCACTTCACCCTCGCTGGTGACTGTGTGGTTGTAAGTGTAATTTCCCCAAAACTGCCAATTCTCCTGCACCTTCTGCTGGATACTCAGTTCTACGCCTTTTGATGTGCTGGACAAACTATTTTGCAAATACCCTTGATAAGCCACACTATCAAAGTAAATTTCGTTACTAATGCGCTGTTGAAATAACTCAAATACAAGTTGTTGCTCTGCATTAAAATATTCAATGCCCACATCAAAACCTTCACTGCTCTCCTCTTGCAGTTGTAGTCCCGCTGCTTCGCCATAAGCGAAATTGCCATCATTGTAATCTTGTTCATACAAGCTGGGTGCCCTGAAACCATTGCCAATCGCACTGCGCAATTTGAGCATGTGCCCATTGGCGAGAGGCAGGAGTTTGGCTGCACTAAAACGATAGCTTATATGCTCACCAAAGGTGTCATTGTCGTCGTAACGCAGGCCGGCGGTGAGAAAAATGAGATGGGGTAAATCTCGTTGGTACTCAGCGAATACACCCTGTTGATCGCGCTGTAAGTCGCTACTGATTATTTTTTGACTTTCTTTATCCAGTCCCCAAACAAGCCGTTGGGCTATGCCCTTGTAAGTGCCAAGATAATCGAATTTGTTAATTTGTCCTTGGCTACCAAAGCTAAACTGCTCATTACTAAAAAAACGCCGCTCAACCTCAGTTTGTGCCACGCCAAGGGTGTGAGAATAACTGCCATGTTGATAGTCTAACGTGAGCCGGCCCGTTTGGTTACTGCCTTCTGTGCGGCACTGATTGATCAAGGCAAAAGTAAGATTATCGTAACACCCGTCGTAAGCATTATCAGAGTCAACTTGACGCAGGACAAAATTGAGTTGTATTTGCTCATTCAACTGATAAGCACTGTTGAAATGCATAGTTTGATTGTCATAGCCGTCTTTTTCATGACTGTCATCGCTACTTTGCGCATTAAAACCATCGGTTTTTAAATGCGATGCTGCAAAATATATATGACCGTGCTCATTGGCGGCACCAAGTTCGCCATTTACTTTGTGTGTCGCATATCGCCCCGTTTGTGCTTGAATGCTGCCATGCAGGCCTTGTTCAGCGGTGCTAGTGGTAATGCTGATCACGCCCCCCGCGTCTGCACCGTACATCAAACCTTGTGGCCCCTTGAGGATTTCGACAGTTTGAATAAATGCGGTGGAGATATCGTCAAAAATCGGTGTCGCTTGTGGCGCAGTCGGGTCGCTTAACTCGACACCATCTAAGTAGACTTTGCTACGAAATCCATCTTCGCCACGGATCCTTAGCGCGGTATTTTTACCTAGCCCACCTGAGTTAGACGTATCAACCCCCGCTTCAAAAGCCAAAATATCAGCTAAGGCCATACTGCCGCGACTATCAATGTCTGATTTGTCGACAACCGTCACACTGGTGGTCAACTTGTCTTTAGGAATGGGGACCCTGCTTGATACAATAACGATCCTCTCGACAGTATCTTGTTCGTTTGTTGAGCGTTTGACGTCATTGGCATAAGCCGCGAAGTGAGTAAGTGATAAAGCAGATAAAAAAAAGCCGCCGCAAAATAATTTGCGTGTTTTACGTGATTGCATAATAAGTTAGCCTTGTGAATGCGCTCCACCCGAGCACATGAAAATAATCTGCACAAGCAAGCTTGCACAGCACCAGACTAAGGCCGGTATCCGGGCTCATAAGCAATCAATTGCTTGATTCACCTTGCACCTTCCCATTCAAACGAACAGTGGTATCTCTGCAAAGCGTTAACTTATTTACCGTTGCGGGGGCAGCGTTGGTTTAACACGTTTATGTGCGCACCAACTTCCCGATTATCCCTCATTCAGCAATGGCTTAGAATGAAAGGCACCTTAATCGGGGGGGATTATATTTAGATGTTATATATTAAGAAAGGTTTATTCTGAGCTTACTCAGAATAATTGCAGTGGTGCTTCGTCAAGTGCCGCCAGTTGTTCTTTCAAGGTCAGTATTTGTTGTTCCCAATATTTTCCTTCGGCAAACCAAGGAAAAGCTTGGGGAAAAGCAGGATCAAGCCAGCGTTTTGCCAGCCAAGCCATGTAATGCACCATTCGCATGGCTCGTAATGGTTCAATTAAACGTAATTGGCTTTTATCAAAATCGGCGAATTCTTCGTAGGCGTTAATGAGCACGTCAAGTTGCAACGTTTGTTGTTGTCTATCGCCAGACAACATCATCCATAGATCTTGGATAGCTGGTCCATTGCGGCAATCATCGAGATCGACAAAGGTGGGACCATCGCGCCATAGAATGTTTCCTGGGTGACAATCACCATGCAGTCGAATCATGGAATTTGCTGCCACCTTGAACATGGCACTGGCTTGATTGACCACGGGTTGCAAGATAGCCGCTAAAGAAGGACGCAAGTAATCTGGCACCAAACTGCTGTGCTGCAAACTATTCATCGGCTCGATAAGATGTTCTTGTACACTTAAATTTGGTCGGTGGTTGAACAGACAACGTTTAGATACAGCGTGAATACGACCGATAAAGCGCCCCATCCATTCCAACTGATCTAAGTTATCCACTTCAAATTGTCTGCCGCCTACAGAGGGGAATAGCGCAAAATGATAGCCTTGATAGTGCAGTAAAGTGCGGCCATTAAAACTCAGTGGGGCTACAACCGGAATGTCGTGACTGGCTAACTCAACACTGAAACTGTGCTCTTCTTCAATTTGTTGCACTGACCAACGCTGTGGCCGATAAAATTTAACCACATAGCGACGTTTATCTTCTTCAATAAACTGGTAGACCCTGTTCTCGTAACTATTTAAAGCCAATAAACCAGAATCTACGCGAAAGCCAACTGTTTCAATGGCGTCTAAGATCAGGTCAGGACTCAAACCTGAAAAATCAAATGTACTCACAGCAACCTCTACAAATAGGGATACAAGAACTTACTTTCTTCCGATACTTGTACTTTTTGTAGCGGGTCGTCGGTGGATTCTACGGTAAACTTAAATTCAGTGATCTGTTCCTTGAGCAATTCAGGGGCAATCGCCAAACTAATGGGCCACGTCAGCACTTCTCCTCCAGCCACGGTCACGTGCTGATTACCGATAAATTGCACGCCCTCTAAACCCTCTACACTAATTGTGTAATGACGTTCTTGCTGAGACTTATTTAAAATTTTCAAGGTATATACGTTTTCGATCAAACCCTCACTGGTTTCTCTAAATAAGGAATTTCTGTCACGAATAATGTCCATTTCAAGGGGCACACGACTGGCAATTTCAAAGACCAATAAACCCGCCATGATGACTAATACCACAGCATAACCGATCAGTTTGGGGCGCAAGATCTTGGTCACGCCGCCAGCCAGCTCAGTTTCAGAGGTAAAACTGATCAGGCCTTTGGGGTAATTCATTTTTTCCATTACCCCATTACAAGCATCCACACAGGCACCACAGTTGATACACTCGTATTGCAAGCCATTGCGAATATCAATACCAGTTGGGCACACTTGCACACATAAGTTACAGTCAATGCAGTCGCCTAAGCCTTGGGCTAGATTATCTTCACGACTGGTTTTACGCGGCCTTGGACCACGTTGTTCACCACGTGTTGGATTATACGCAACGGTATAAGTGTCTTTATCAAACATGGCTGATTGGAATCGTGCATAAGGACAAATGTGAGTACACATGATCTCACGCATCCATCCAGCATTACCGTAGGTACAGAAGGTAAAAAACAACACACAAGATGCCGCCCAAAAACTCCACGACAGCGTAAAGAAGTCCACAAACAGCTGGTCGATAGGTGTGAAATAGCCGACAAACGTCAATGAGGTTAACAAGGCTACTGTTATCCAAGCGCTGTGTTTTAACGTTTTACGTAGGACTTTATCCAAATCCATGGCGCGTTCATCTAACTTAATGCGCTGATTCCGCGTACCCTCCAGTTTTTCTTCAAACCAAATATAAATAAATGTCCAGGTGGTTTGGGGGCACATAAAACCACACCAAACCCGCCCAGCAAAGGTGGTGACAAAAAACAAGGCAAAGGCTGCAACAATCAGGATCCATGCAAGCAGGGTAAGGTCTTGAGGCCACAGTGTCAGGCCAAAAATATTAAAGCGCTGACTGCCAATATCCAACAATATCGCTTGCTGATCGTTGTACTGCAGCCAGGGCAATATGGCAAAGGTGCCCAGAAAAAATAAACCAAAAAAACGACGAAATTTGTCTAATGCGCCACTGACTGCTCTCACATAGATGCGACTACGCGGGGTATAGCGGTCATCGTGTTTGTTGGCATCTGGTTTGTGAACTTTGACAGGAGAAATAACTTTTACGGGAATACGTTCACTCATGCGATGTCCTAAGTGTTCTTTTGGTGAAACTGCAAGGGGAGTATATCATCTACACCAACTTGGTGTGAACTGCTGCGCAAATGATACAAAGTGCACCGTTATATTTACCACAATTATCGTCAAGCTTCATGCCTTGTTATTTATTGGCATACCTATTCGTAGTTTTTTTGTTCAATGTCTTCATCTACACTACTGCCATGAAAATCTAAAGCTGAGTTGTATGTTTCGTTTCTTTATTATTGCCTTTGAAGTGTTAGCCTTGGTCACCGTGTTGCGCACGTCCTTTGTGCAATACTGGTTTACTGATATGCAGACAATTCTGGCAGATTGGATGTTAGAAGTGTCTCTTGTTGCTGAAAAACAGCAACTGGCTGCATTTCGAGCTCAGATTGCTCCTCATGTGCAAAATTTAAACGACTACCAAAGTGATTATCTAAATTCTGTGTTACAGGGCAAAAGCTCTGTCACTGATTTTAATCGGATGTATTGCGAAGGTCATGATAAAAATCCCTTTATTTATGGTGCGACGCTGATATACGTATGTAATGAAATGCAACGAACAGAGTTGTTAAAACCCTAAACCTGAGTTTCGTTGGGGAAGCGCAAGATAAATTTAGCACCACCAAATTCGCTGTCACTGATAGAACACTCGCCCTGATGCCATTGCATGATCCGACTGACAATGGCTAACCCTAAGCCAGCACCGCCTTGTTTGCGACCGCGTCCCTCGTCTGGTCGAAAAAAGGGCTCAAATACTTTAGCTCGCAAGTTCTCTTCAATACCTGGGCCATCATCTTCCACTGACACCTCAACATACTCGTCAGTTGGCACAATGCTGATTCGTAGTTTTGACTTTGCATAACGACTTGCGTTGACCAAGAGATTTTCCAGTGCCCGCTCTACGTATAAATCATCGCCAAGCAAAAGGGTTGCCGGGCCGACTAACTTTGCGTCTAAAGCATGCAAATGACTGCTTTTCAGTTTTTGTAGTAGCGCTTCACACAATGAGAGTAAGGGAATTTCAGCAAAATGCAGGGTGGGCAGATGGGCTTCAGAGGCAGAAAAATCCAACATCTCTTGCACCAATCGCTCAAGCTCCACTACGTCTTGTTGCATATCTTGCCATTGACTCATCTCGCTTTGTTCTTGCATACCTAAAGCAAATTTTAAACGCGCCAACGGGGTTCTAAACTCGTGGGCAACGGCCCCCGACAATTCACGCTGATTCCGCAACAATTGTGAGATTTGCCCGCGCATAGAATTTAATGCCTTGGCAATGGGAGCAACCAATGAGTTTGCACCAATAGCATTTTCAGCAATATTGCCATCCGGCATGGTGGTTGTGACCGCCTTTTTTAAAAGGTTTAAGTCCCGCCACAAAGGCCATAACCACAAGGCAATGACTGCTGCTAATAGAATAAAAAAAATGCTGCGGTACCACAGCGTTGAACTGAAGCTCAGGCCTGGCTCGGTGACGGTGACTTCAAGCACCACTCCGTCATCACTCAATAGGTAAATTTGTTCTCGGTTAGCTTCATCATACAAGCTGATGCTAGCCCCAGCCTGCAATTGCGCCAATTGAGCCTTTGACCAGGATAAATCAGTAATGGAAAAACGGCGTAGAGGCAGGTTACTGGCTTCGATCAACTGGATGATATCAACATCTTGCTGTTTTGCAGCAGCCAACAACGTGGCCACATGACTGTTATTACTCTCTTGTGCCACAGGTAAAAAGATGGATTCAAGGGCCGCGCTTAAACTCACCAAAGCAAAGGTGATAACAATGTACAAACTAAAAAAAAGTCTGGCCACCGAACTTAGTCATTCCAAGCTTCAGCAACAAAGAAAAAGCCCTTACCCCAAATCGTTTTAATACGATAAGGGTGCAAAGGATTGTCTTCCAGTTTTTTGCGCAAACGTGAAATCCTCACATCTGCTGAGCGATCCAAGCCATCGTATTCACGGCCAATGAGTTCATCATATAACAGGCTGCGTTCCACCAAGGTTGAGGCATTTTCGGCGAGCTTCCACAACATATCAAATTCGTGGCTGGTCAGTTGTACATCTCGGCCTTTTAGTTTGGCGCTACGGGTAGAGCGTTCTATGCGCAAATGGCCAAATTCAAGTACCTGAAGGCTTTGTCCTTCCGGGTTGTGACGTTGACTGCGGCGCAACAAGGCATTAACGCGTGCCAATAAAACTCTTGGCTCAACAGGTTTAATTAAATAGTCGTCTGCACCAATCTCTAGGCCAAGCACTTGGTCGATATCGTCATCTTTGGCGGTCATAAAGAGTAAGGGGCCATTAAAATGCGGACGCACCGCTCGGCACAAAGCAAAACCATTTTCACCGGGTAACATAACATCCAGCACGATAAGATCAGGTTGCCATTGCTTGACGGTTTGCACTAATTTGCTGCCATCAGCCAAGCGGGTGACATGGAAGTGCTGATCCTGCAGGTATTTCACCACCAACTGACTTAAACGTTCATCATCTTCCACTAATAGGATTTTGGGCATCAGAATATACTCCATGGACTGCGCAAACGGCGGCGCTGAGCATTACTTTGTTGAGATTTCACCTCGAGTTCGGCACTTAGGATAACGTTTTCGCTGGGATCTAATAATAGTAGGCGGTTGCTGCCTGCCAAGCTAACCTCGAGACTGAGGGGGAATTGGTTGTCATCAACACATCGAAGTTGTTGTTGGCTGAGAAACAAGCAATATTGCCCTTGGGCTAAACCCTCTTGCTGAATAATGAGGGTGAGGCGGCACAATTCGCTGTCACTCGGTCGAATACAAATAGTCGGTTGCACATGCCAAAACGGCAATTGCGCAGCAAGTCCTTGGCTGAATAGGTACAGTGAACTGATAAAAACTAGCACAACTCTCAAATTAATAATCCATTAGAAACGATAAGCCGCACCGAAAAATAGACTATACACCTTGTTTTTATTGACAAGAGGACTGTCTGTCATACCAGTATGTAGTTGTTGATAGGAGGCTTTTGCTAGCCAATGCCATTGTTCGTTGATGGGGTTTACCACCGTGACAGCAATACTTGGCTGAAAGCCTGCTTTGCCTTGATAAAATTGTGATCTATCAACACCATCACGAGCACTTACACCATAATAGTAATCAATAAGGTCACGACTCTTCCAGATCAATTGTGCTTGCAGGCTCACTTGCCAATCCGCAAACTGCCAAGGATAGAGAATGCTCGCTGCCACTTTTTGACCTTTGTGCACACCACTGATGTCTTGTTCAATGGCTATGTGTAACTCACTATCCTTCACATAAAAATACCAACGGGCGCCAGCCATCACAGCCCAGTTTCGGCGAGCAACATCGTCCAATGACACCGCGAGATTTTCTTTAATTTCAGGCTCTCTGCCTGGTTCACCCAGACCCGGTTCGGGAGAAATGCTAATCGTGCCGTTGGACGAAAATATATTGGCGGGATGCAAAAAACTGAAAAAAGCCCGTTCATTATCGACGCTTACATAGCTGACAAACGCGCTGTGAGGGCTGTCAGTCCACTGCCATCCAAGTTCGCCATTATCAAAATACGCCGCCTCACCATACCAAGCAATGTCGGGCAGTAAGATAAGTGGAATGGTATCACCATCGACTAAAGGGTTGGACTTGCCACCAAGCCCCACGGCAAGCCCCACTTGCCATTGATTGGCGTCCAAACACTGTTCGGTCGAATCGCAAGGGAAACTTGGTCGACTAGTGATAAGTAGGAGCACAAAAAATAGACAACTAAAGGCGCGCAAGACATTCCCATTTGCTGTTGCGTAATCATGGAGGCAAGCCTAGCAGATTTTAACTCAGGAATATCTGTCGATTACAATTATTCACAATTGCACGCAATTTGAATCATTAATGCCTGAAGTCATTGACTAGACTTTGTTTCAAGTCAATCACTCACATAGGTTTGTTATGGCTTTACCAATCATTAAGCGGACATCACTGACAAAAATAATGGCGTTAGGTTTTTTGACCACAGGCCTGCTTGCATGTTCAGGCAGTGATAACACCGAATCACAAAATCAGCGGCCGACACAAGTGCCTTTGATCAACCAAGCGAAACCTTTCAGTGGTGCATTAGTCAAAGTCAGTCAAGGTGCTGCCAGTCGCTTTATCAAAAATGGCATTTATTCTGCCACTGCAAATTATGGTCGCATGGCGCCGGTTATGTCTGAAAACAGTGTCGACGCTGGTTTTTCCCAGACTACGACCCAAGAAGCGGGGGTAGATGAAGCCGATAGAATTGAATACGACGGTGAAACACTTTACCTCGCTGCTTATCCAGATTGGTCAGACACAACCGCTAGCCCTGCACATGTGCGCATCATGCAGCGCAATGCTGATTTCTCCTTGACTGAGGCGGCAAAAATTGGTTTGCAGAGTGAAAATGCCAATATCAATGGCCTTTACTTACATAACAGTCATCTTGCTGTTTTGAGTGAAAATACCGTGTTTATGACCTTTGATAGTTTGCTTATTGATCCTTGGGCGGATGCAAACCAAAAAGTAAGTTTAGACTTGTATTCCAGCACTGACCCACAGCAACCTCAAGCATTAGCCAATATCGAGTTTGACGGGTATCTGGTTTCCAGCCGGCGCATCGATAACTACGTTTATTTGGTGACAAGTTACGTGGCACATGTGCCTAGTTTGAATGTTAATGCCGTCACTGAGCAAGAACAACTAGCCAATTACTTGCGTATTTTGGATACACCCGATGATGAGTTGATGCCCAAAATGTATCGCAATGGCGTGGCTCAAGCACTTTATGCAGCGGAAGATTGTGCCATTCCTGCGGCAGCAACTGCACAAGATGGCTATGCCCAGCTGGTCTCTGTGATCCGAGTGAACATGGAATTACCCGATGATATTAGTGCAAGCTGCGTGAGCACCATGGCTGACTTGTTGTATATGTCCAAAGACAATTTATACGTGGTCAGTACCTTAGACAATCAGACCGTTTTGCACAAAATCCGTTTAGACGCCACCTTAAGTTATCAGGCCTCAGGTTCAGTGAATGGCGTGATTGGCTGGAATGGGCCGCGGCAACTGCGTCTCAGTGAGCAGGATAATTACTTGCGCATTGTCGCCAGTGACTACACAGGCAGTATGCCAGTTCATCAATTGTCAGTACTAGCGCAACAGGGCAACAGTCTTAATGTGGTGGCGACTCTCCCCAACAGAGATGCCCCAGAGGTATTGGGTAAACCCGGTGAAGACATTTATGCGGTGCGCTTTTTTGGCAATCGTGCCTACATCGTGACTTTTGAACGAATTGATCCTTTATATGTCATCGATGTCGAAAATCCCCTCAGTCCCACTATTTTAGGCACCTTAGAAATACCAGGGTATTCGAGTTATCTGCATCCTATGGATAACAACTTTTTATTGGGGGTTGGCCAACAGGTTAATCGCAGTGATATTCCAGAAAATGGCACAGTGGCATTCGAGCCACCTACGAGGGAAGGCATAAAAATTAGCTTATTTGACATTGCAGATCCCAGTCATCCCCGCGAAGTGAATAGTATTGTGATGGCACAAACTTATACCCCTGTGGAGTACGATTATCGGGCGTTGACGGTGTTAAATAATAACGGCCATTATCAATTTGCGATGCCAGTGGAGCAATGGGGTTTAGTTAAAGATGAGTTTGACTATTGGTTGCCACAATCCAGTTTGTTGTTATTGGATGTGGACACTAGCAGTGCGTCGGCACAACTTAGATTAACCAACCAGCTAAAAATACGAAGTGATGCAGACCATTACGTTTTTGGCGGAGAAGATCGCAGTGTTATTCATGGCGAACATGTATTTTACGCGCACGGTAATCAGCTATGGCAAAGTTTATGGCAAGAAAATAGTTCCCTTATTGGTCCATTTTAGCGCTTTGCCACCGTTCATCGTTCACAAGTTTTACCACGTATCTCAGTTTTTCGTGGTAGCAGGCCGGATTATCCGGCCTTTTTTTACACAAGTACCATCGTCAACCTTTGTTTGCTTTAGCTGTTCATGCAACTAAACAAACAGTGAGTTGGTCTATAGAGTAAGGGCTACACTTTAGTCAGGAGTTCAGATAAGGTTCAGTTAGTAGCCGTATACTAGAATGCAATCATCGAAGGAGTAAGCTATGAAAAAACTTATTTTACCTACAATCCTTGGCACACTAAGCCTGCTGTCACAAACCACATACAGTAAAGCAGAAGTAGAGATTAACTGGCAAAACCCTGAAAAATACCGAGATGTGCAGCCTACCATGCAGGGACGAAAAAGTTTTCGTGAGCAAACGTTTGCTGACTTACAAGAGTACATGGAAAAACTTGCTGAAAACTTACCTGATGGACAAAAACTACTCATGACGGTCACGAACCTAGATTTAGCCGGGCAAGTATGGCCTGCTTCGTTTGTAGGGCTTGGCAACAGTAGTTCAGATGTAAGAGTGGTAAAAAGTATCGACATTCCTAGAATGCGCTTTGATTACCAATTGCTTGATAAAACGGGGCAAGTATTGCAGCAAGCTGAAGTAGATTTAAAAGATATGGCATTTATGGATAGAAGCAATCGCTTGTTTTCAAGCGAAAATTTGCGCTACGAAAAAAACATGTTGAAAAGCTGGTTTGACGACGAATTTCCAGCGTTAACCGCTAAAAACTGAGGCCTAAACTTTACTAACGTAAACGCCGCTCATTGCGGCGTTTTTTATTGTTTAATGCCAAAAGACATCTAGGTTCATGCTAAGGTCACTTTTTTGGGCCTTTTTGCGCATCGTAGGAAATACGAAATTTAGTTGACTGGGTAGATATTATATACCAAGGTGTTAGTGTGACTGTGCTTGGTATTCTTTTATTCCGTGCCACGCGTTGGATGCCAAGCATCGCCTGTTGCACAGCGCCTGTTGCACAGCGCCTGTTGCACAGGGCAGGGTTTAGCGACACATGAATTAACTTGCAGATAAGGAAATGCCCATGATAATCAAACCTTGTACTTTATTGATCACCGCAATTGTACTCAATACGCTAGCCCTTGCGAGCTAGGCAGCCACCGTTGAAATGACGTTTAAGGATCCGCAGAATTATCGCGATATTGAACCCACCGATGAAGGAGACATCATTTTTCAATCTGAGATTTTTGCGAAATTGCAGGATTATATGCAAAGCTTGGCAGCACGTTTACCCAATCAACAAATCTTGCAGATCACGGTAACCGATATTGATTTGGCCGGTCGTGTGTTGCCCGCTAATTTTTTAGGTTTTGGTAATATTCACAATGCTGATTCTGATGTACGTGTGATGAAAGCGACAGACCGTCCAAGCATGAAGTTTAGCTATACCCTTGTTGATTACGACGGTGTGCTAGTGAAACAAGGAGAAGTAGATTTAGATGATGAGAATTTTCGCATCCGTGACAACAGACAACGCCTGACAACCGCGTTACGTAACGAAAAATACTTATTAAAAAATTGGTTCGATGATGAGTTTCCTGAACACACAGCCAAGAATTAATAAAAACGTGCCACAAAGGCTAGAGCAAGGCCATCACTCTACCAAGCACCATTGACTTAAGGTGATGCCGTGTCTTGCTCTTGATCATCAGTTTTACTGTAATAACGATTTTTACCCATGTTTTTTGCACGGTATAAGGCTTTATCAGCACGGCTAAGCAGCTTTTCTGGCAACAAGATATGCTCAGGTCCGGACACAGCAATCCCAATGCTCAAGGTCACAATATTGGTCACTTTGCTAAAACGATGTTCTAATTTAGCACTGCGAATTGCCTTTAATATTAACTCTGCCATTTCTTCTGCCCCCTCTTTAGAGGTATCAGGCAAAACACAGACAAACTCTTCGCCACCGTATCTCGCCACAAAGTCGCTGGCACGTTTCAACGTTCCCTTTAACAACTTGGCTATGCGTTTTAAACACTCATCACCAAAGGCGTGGCCATAGTTATCGTTATAAAGTTTAAAACAGTCTATATCCATGAGTAATACAGCAACATGGGATTTCTTGCGCACCGACAATTCGATGTCGTGATGCAATCTAATATCAAGCGCCCGTCGATTAGCAATTTGCGTGAGGCTATCAGTGAGTGTCATGTGTTCAAGCTTGAGGCGCTGGTCTTCAATGGTTTGTGCAAACACACTAAAGTTAGTGGCCAAGTCAGTAATTTCATCATTGCCTTCCAGCACGGCATGACTTTCTTTGCCACTAATGCGATTTTTAACCAAATTATTCAAGGTCTGTAAACGCAAAATAACATGACGCTGCATGAACAAAATGATCAGAAGTAATAATAATATTGTGCCACTTAAAATGACGCCAATTTTATTAGTTTCCGTTTGGGTCCGAGCCACGGTTCGTTGCAATTGAGCTGAGGTCTTCTTCTCAGTCTGTTTGGCACCGTACTCAAGCAATTGTGCATAGTCTTGAATAAGATTGTGGACGAAGTTTTCCCGCCCATTTACCCGACCTTCAATCCGCATATGTTCTATTTTTAAGGCCAGAAAACCGTCTTCAGCCAAGATCAGTTTTTGCATGGCAGAGGTTGTTTTTAAACGTTGGGGGGCATTATCTGCTTGCTCAGCTAATCTACGTAAAACCTCAAAGTCATCATTTAATTGACGAAACATGCCACGTACCTCTTGTAGGCGATGCATGTTTAAGGTTTGACTAAGCTTTGCGACGGTTTTTGCCAACTGTAGTGACCATTGATAAGTGTTTTTTGTGTTACCCCCATTCTCACCCTCAAGGTCTGAGTTGAAGCTGGCATTGTGTAAGGCATAGATGGCATTTTCTGTATCACGCAGTTGTTGGTTTAAGCGCAACTTCTGTCTGATCAACAGCGTAAATTCATTGATTTCAGTCTGAATGACGTCTAACTGGGTGCGTAAAAACTCATTGCTAAAACGTTGGTCAGAACGGAATCGAAGCTGGGCAAGATACAGACTCACCTTTTCCTCAGCCAAGCGTTTAGCGGCCTCTGATGAGGCATTGGCGAGTTGCTCAGTGGATTCTAACAGGCGCGTTGACTGTGCATATAACTGACTAGACAAAACGATATCGGGCAGATCATCTTGTGCCACATCTTTGAACAAGTCCCTGAATTCCAACAAGCTCGAATAAGTTAACCAACTGAGTAAGACAAACAACAACATGATGGCGGCAAGGGCACCACTGAAGATGGGCAATAAGGAATAACGATTTTTGGATAAGATAACATTCATGGGGCGTTACCTTTTTCAGTGGCAACAATTCTGTTTTCAACCGTTGGTGAAATGGATTGTTTACTCTTAATGGCACGCATAACGATATCAGACACCAATAAGGTATTGCTGTAGCTGGGGTTTAAATCTTCTGCTGTCTGTAACATGGCGTAACCATCACCGCCTTTTGCTAAGTAATCGGTAGTAGCCAGGGTGTAACTTTGTTCACTGCTGAGTGGCTTACCATTAATTTTGACTTCCGTTATACGCTGGCCGGCCGGTTTGTTTATGCTGTAGCGAAGACTTAAGCCGGAAACCTGAGGAAAACGGCCTTTTTGTAACTCTACCTCACTTAGGCCGTATTCAAGCATGGCTAACAGCTCTTCACCGCTTAACTTAAGTTTGGCCAAGCGCGTGCGAAAGGGCAGTTCTCGCATAATATCACCGCGGGTCAACATGGTATCCGCCACATAACGTCGGTCGCCGCGAATGGAGCCACCATTAATCATGGCAATATCGGTATCACTGTCTTCACGCAGAATATCTGCCACCAAATTACCAAAGGCCACTTCTTCGGTTCTGACGGTATTTCTGAGTGTGGACATTGGTGTGTTTAATTTTCCAATAGGTTGATTAAGTAAGCGGTTTAAACGCCGGTTGTATTCCTCGATCAACAAGGCGGTGGTGGGATTGTCGGGCAAGCTTGTGAGTCTGTTGGGCTGTACAATTGCACTTAAGTTGCGTCGCTCATCTTTAGGCAAGCTCAGATGCACGGTGATGGCGATCTGGTCTTTTGCAAAGGCAAAGACCGCAGGAGAATTCAGGGTGTTGTGTTCAGCCGCTACATTGTCAAAGGAGGCAATCTGTAAACCAAGATCCAAGTCTTTGTTGTCGAAGAGGTTTTGGTAGTAAGGGCGCGCTGTGGAAAAAATTAATATCACTAAATCCGCACCTTGTTGCCGCAACGTTTTGATTTGTAAAGGCAGGAGTTGACTCGGTTCGCTAACTTCAACACGAGATAACAGATATTCGGACACCACATCTTCGTCTAATATTGCAATAAACCCGAGTTTAATTGGCCCTTTTTTGATGATCAGGTTGGTGACTACGCCTTCCAAATTACCTTTAGTCAGGGGGTCATAGACATTGCTGGCAATGAAAGGGAAGGCCGCTTCATACGATCGTAAAGTAAGTTCATCTTCAAAATAGCTGAATTCTCGTTTACTCAGTGCCATGAGGTCGGGTTCGAGCGTATTGAGGATGTCGATAATATGCGAGCCGCGATCTAGGCTAGCCAACGGGCTCGGTCCCAGACTGCCACCACCAAAGGCAAATAAAGAAAGCTCATTCTCTTGCCGCACTTTTGTTAACAAACTAGCCAGTTGGGCGTAAGAGCCCTCATCAACGATGGCAATGTCGGGCATGTTGGCGGCAAACACCAGCGTCAGTTGGTTTTGCTCTGTAGTCTTTGACTGAGCGTTAGCCAATACAAATAGAAAGAGCAATACATACAATCGCAAAAGGGTAAAAGGCATCTATGACCACAAGACTCGATTTTCTTCTAGTGTACTAAAAAAAAAGCGCATCACCACTGGAAATGCGCTTTAATCCTGTTGCTTTGCTAAATTGGCTACATGTTACAACGCGGCAATACTGCTTTGTTGTTCCTGCAACTTGCGAATCTGCATAACAAAGTCGGCTAATTTTGCTTGTTCTTTGGCTATCACCTCAGCTGGCGCATTGCTGACAAATTTCTCATTGCTCAGTTTACCTTGCGTGCGTTCATGATCTTTTTGCAGTTTTTCGAGGGCTCTAGCAATACGACTCAACTCGGCTTGTTTGTCGATTAAACCAGCCATGGGGATCAGAATTTCCATTTCACCCACTAAGGCGGTGGCAGAGGGTGGTGCTTCTTCGTCTGACTCCAACAGATTGACGCTTTCGAGACGAGCGATGCTGCCTAAAAATGCTTGAGTTGTTTGCAAACGCTGCCAGTCAGAACGGCTGGCATTGCGCAATAATACCGCCAACGGTTTACTTGGTGGTATGTCCATCTCGCCACGAATATTGCGGATCCCAAGCACAAAACTCTTCATCCACTCAATATCCCCTAGGGTTTGTTGGTCGATCAGACTCGCGTCTTGTAAGGGGAAGGCTTGCATCATGATGCTTTGGCTTTCATCCATACCCAATGCCCGACACAAGGGGGCAACACGTTGCCAAATTTCTTCCGTAATAAAGGGCATGAACGGGTGCAAAATACGTAAGAGTCTCTCCAATACATTCACTAATGTATGACGCGTACCCCGTTTTTGCTCGATACTGCTGGTGGCTGAATTGAGGATCGGTTTGGTTAATTCCAAATACCAGTCACAGAATTGGTTCCAAGTGAATTCGTAAACTAACTGGGCAGCAATGTCGAAGCGATATTCACTGATGGCTTTTTCGTATTCAGCCAGAGTAAGGTGCAAACGTGCCCAAATCCAACGGTCAGCCAGGCTTAAGTCACGTGGTGAGTTGTTTAAACCGTTGTCCTGATCTTCACTGTTCATCAAGACAAAACGCGAGGCATTCCACAACTTGTTGCAGAAATTACGGTAGCCTTCAACACGTTTAACATCAAAGTTAATATCACGGCTAGTTGAGGCCATGGCTGCAAAGGTAAAACGCAAGGCGTCGGTGCCATAAGCGGCAAAACCTTCAGGGTAACTGGTTTGGGTGCGTTTGCTGATTTTTGCGGCAAGCTCTGGTTGCATCATACCGGCGGTGCGTTTAGCCACTAATGCATCGAGACTGATGCCATCTATCAGATCGATGGGATCAATAACATTGCCTTTGGACTTCGACATTTTGTCGCCATTTTCGTCACGAATAAGCCCGGTAATGTAAATCTCTTTAAACGGATTTTTACCGGTGAACTTCTTGGTCATCATGATCATTCTGGCCACCCAGAAGAAAATAATGTCAAAACCAGTGACTAACACCGAACTGGGCAAATAGGTGTCGAGTTCTGGGGTTTTGGCTGGCCAGCCCATGGTCGCAAAGGGCCATAAAGCCGATGAAAACCAGGTATCGAGTACGTCTTCGTCTTGGCGCAGTGGCAGCTGGGCATTTAGCTGGTATTTAGCGCGAACCTCATCTTCGTTGCGCCCTACGTAAATATTACCTTGTTCATCGTACCAAGCAGGGATGCGATGCCCCCACCACAATTGTCGTGAGATACACCAATCTTGAATATTGTTCATCCATTGAAAATAGGTTTTGCTCCAGTTTTCGGGTACAAAACGAATTTCGCCACTTTCTACCGCCTCTATTGCTGGTTTTGCTAGCGCTTCAACCGCGACATACCATTGGTCTGTAAGGTAGGGTTCAATCACTGCGCCAGAGCGGTCACCACGCGGCACTTTGAGTTTATGTGGTTCTATTTTAACCAAGGCTGATGAACTTTGGAGGTCGGCAACGATGCGTTTACGTGCTTCGAAACGGTCTAAGCCCTGATACTGAAGAGGGGCGGCATCATTGATTTTTGCATCGGCAGTGAAGATGTTGATCATTGCCAATTGATGACGTTTACCCATTTCGTAGTCGTTAAAATCATGGGCGGGTGTGATCTTCACGCAACCTGTACCAAAGGCCGGATCAACATAGTCATCGGCGATAATGGGGATCAATCGACCTGTGATGGGCAGGCGGATAGATTGACCGATAAAGGCTTGATAACGTGGGTCATCAGGGTGCACTGCAACAGCGGTATCACCTAACATGGTTTCTGGGCGAGTAGTGGCCACAATCAACGAGGCATCACCTTCGGCAAGTGGATAGCGAATATGCCACATAAAGCCATCTTCTTCTTCACTGAGCACTTCTAGATCAGATACCGCAGTCAACAAAACAGGGTCCCAATTGACAAGACGTTTGCCTCGGTAAATGAGTCCTTCATCATGCAGTTTGACAAACACTTCTACCACCGCGGCACTTAGGTCGTCATCCATGGTAAACGCTTCTCTGTCCCAATCGGTGGAATCGCCTAAACGGCGCATCTGTTGGGTAATGGTGCCACCAGACTCTGCCTTCCATTCCCAGATTTTTTCCACAAAGGCTTCACGGCCCAAATCATGGCGTGTGAGGCCTTTGGCATTGAGTTGTCGCTCTACGACCATTTGTGTGGCAATACCAGCATGGTCAGTGCCGCATTGCCACAGGGTGTTATCACCTTTCATGCGATGGTAGCGGGTCAGCGCGTCCATGATGGTATGCTGGAATGCATGCCCCATGTGTAAACTGCCTGTCACATTCGGTGGTGGCAGTAAAATACAGTAGGCTTCGCCTTGACCGCTGGCTTTAAAATAGCCCTTAGATTCCCACTTCTGATAACACTGCTGTTCAATGTTTTGTGGGTTATAGGTTTTTTCCATGTTGTTAATTCTCGTTAATACTGGCCGCTGCCAGCGTATCTAATTGGTGACCGGCGGCACGGTAAAGCTTGTAGCGCTCACGTGCAGGTAATTTGAGTGTTTCAGGTGCAGGAACAAAATCAACTATTTGTTTGCAAACACCATGGCAATCGGGAATGTGCTCGGCTAAGTTAATCAGCACAACACGCCCAGTCATGTTTGGGTTTTGCCAACAGATTTCTACCGGTGCGCCGCCCACTGGCCCTTCACCTGCAAGATTGTGAGGAATAAATCCGTCAGCAGGTAATTGCCATAATAATTCATCAAACAGCTCAGCACTGGCCTTGTCAGCGCATACCACCAAGCATTTTTGCTTGGTGCGATAACAACGCGCTGCGAGCTGACAAGCCAACGCAAAATGCGCCGGCTCTGCCTCTGTCGGACTCTCGTCTAACAGGTAAAACACGACCTTAGCCATAGACTTACAATCTGTCCTGTATGCGGTTTGCGCAATTAATCTTCGGTAGTTAAACCAGCTCGCGCCATTAAAAACTGAGATAACAAAGGTACCGGGCGTCCGGTTGCGCCTTTATTTTTACCACTCACCCATGCGGTGCCAGCTATGTCCATGTGCGCCCAGTTATACTTTCGCGTAAAACGTGACAAGAAACATGCGGCTGTAATGGTACCTGCTGGGCGTCCACCGATATTGGCCATGTCGGCAAAGGGGCTCTCAATTTGTTCCTGATATTCATCCCACAGTGGTAAGCGCCATGCTTTGTCACCACTTAACTCAGAGGCATTCAGCAGTTCATGGGCTAAAGGATTATGGCTACTCATGATGCCTGAGGCATATTTGCCTAGGGCGATGACACAGGCACCGGTAAGGGTGGCAATGTCCACCACCAATTCTGGATCGAAGCGTTCAACGTAAGTAAGGGCGTCACACAATACTAAACGACCTTCAGCATCTGTATTGAGTACCTCAACTGTCTGTCCTGACATCGTGGTAAGAATATCGCCGGGACGATAAGCATTGGCGTCTGGCATGTTTTCACACCCGGCCATGATGCCGATGATGTTTAACTGTAAGTTCAGTTCACAAATGGTGTGCATGGTACCGAGTACACTGGCAGCACCACCCATATCGTATTTCATCTCATCCATGGCCTCGCCGGGTTTGATGGAAATACCACCTGAGTCGAAGGTTAATCCTTTGCCCACTAAGACGATAGGCGCTTGGCCGGGTTCACCGCCTTTATGCTCCATGATGGTCATGATTGATTCATTCACTGAACCTCGACCCACGGCTAAATATGAGTGCATACCGAGTTCATGCATCTGTTGTTCATTCACGAAGCTCACTTGCAAATTAGCGTAGGTGTTTGCCAATGCTTGGGCTTGCTCAAGTAAATACATGGGGTTACAGATATTCGGTGGCATATTCGCCACGTCTTTTGCCGTTTTTACCCCAGCAGCAATGGCCAAACCATGGGCTAGAGCGCGCTCGGCAACAGGTAGTTCACGACGCGTGGGCACATTAAAGACGATTTTACGGATGGGACGACGTAACTCCCCCTTTTTGCTCTTGAGCTGTAAAAAGGTGTACAAGGCATCTTGCGTGGCTTCAACGGCTTGGCGAATTTTCCAATAGGTATCTCGACCTTTGACGTGCAGCTCAGTTAGGAAACTGACGGCTTCCATTGCCCCAGTTTCGTTTAGGGTTTTGATGGTTTTTGCGATGATTTGTTTGTATTGGCGCTCATCTAATTCACGTTCTTTACCGCAGCCAACTAATAACACACGCTCACTGAGAACATTAGGAACATGGTGTAACAACAGCATTTGACCCGCTTGCCCTTCTAAATCACCACGACGCAACAAATTGCTGATATACCCTTCACTGATATTGTCGAGTTGCTCAGCGACTGAAGTGAGACGTCTTGGTTCAAACACACCCACCACAATACAGGCGCTACGTTGTTTTTCGGGACTACCGCTTTTTATGCTAAATTCCACACACTTTCCCCATGACTTTGGTGTTATACAGTGAAAGCACTTACCTCGCTCTAATCGGCGATGATTGCTTGTTAAAAAATTAAAAAGGTAATGCTGTGATATGCTTGCAAGATTAATTCAGTTCACAGGCAATCTGTGCAGATTACGCAGGTCAGATGCCTTTAAAAACGACACTTTACAAATTAAACTTGTGAAAACGCTAAGTTTACTTAAAATTTCTCGTAGCGCCACTAAAAATACCTCTTTTCCTTTGGATCATCCGTGCTGATATTTCGTTATTTAGTGACAGAAACTGTCAAGTCTCAAATCGCCATTTTCTTTCTATTGATGGCTATTTTCATTACACAAAAGTTTATCCGTGTTTTGGCGGAAGCCTCTAATGGCGATATTCCCGCTACTCTCGTGATGGGTTTTATGGCCCTTAGTATGCCCGTGCTGGCATCGTTAATTCTACCACTCAGTTTGTTCTTGGGCATCATGTTGGCCCATGGCCGTTTGTATGTGGAAAGTGAGATGAGTGTCATGCGCGCCTGTGGGATCAGTGAATGGTATGTCACACGAGTGATGCTCGTCGTAGCGGTGGTGATGGCCATATTAACCGGCGCGCTTACCTTGTGGTTAGCCCCTTTAGCCGTAGAAAGTGAGTATCAGTTGGAAGAAAAAGCCGGTGCACAAAGTGGCTTAAGTACCCTGATTTCTGGGCGCTTTCAACAAACCGCCAATCAACAAGCTGTGATATTTGTGCACGACATTGATGCCGGTCAGCAACCTCTGCGCAAGGTGTTTTTAGCGCAACGCAGTAATCAAAGTGACGAACAAGACATCCGCATTGTTTATGCAAAAGCGGGTGGTGTGCAAACGGAAAGCAATGGCGCTGAAAAGTTGATTTTGCATCAAGGGCAGCAATATGAGGGTACCCTCGGCCAACAGGATTATCGCGTGGTGGAATTTGATGAATATCAGATTCAAATCGCGGAGCGTCAAGTTGAACAACAACGTCGCAAGTTGACAGCCTATTCAACCATACAATTGCTACAAGAACCCAGTGTTGATGCGATAGCTGAGTTACATTGGCGTATGGCCTTGCCTTTATCATTGCCATTTCTGGTGATGATTGCTGTGCCCTTGAGTGCGGCTAATCCGCGACAAGGGCGCTTTGGAAAAATGTTTCCTGCACTTATGTTATATCTCGGTTACTACTTGATGTTGATGGCGGGGCGCAAAGCGTTAGAAGATGGACACATTCCGCCACAAATCGGCCTTTGGTGGGTGCATGCCGTATTGTTGACGATTGGCGGGATGTTACTGCTCAAAGACAGGCCGTTGGGCGTGAGAGTGCGTGCCTATTTTGTCGGAGAACGCCGTGTTTAAAATTCTCGATTGGTATATTGCGCGCACGTTGTTGGCAACTACGGCTATGAGTTTGGCCGTGTTGACCGGCTTAAGCTTATTAATCCGCTTCATTGAACAAATGAAACAGGTTGGCCGTGGTAGTTACGATATGACGGTGGCGGCGGTGTATATTCTGCTCAGCTTTCCGCGGGAACTGGAACAGTTTTTTCCCATGGCGACCTTAGTGGGTGGCTTGATTGGCTTGGGCATTCTAGCCAGCAATAGTGAACTGGTGGTGATGCAGGCAGCCGGGCAAAGCCGTTTTAATATTATTACCTCCGCCATGAAAACCGCGGTGCTCATGGTGATATTTTTTATGGCAATGGGCGAGTGGGTGGCGCCAGTCACAGAAGCTAAAGCCAAAGAAATTCGCACCCAAGCGATTTCTGGGGGCAGTTTGTTTTCTTCGGATCGCTTGGTTTGGGCAAAAGACGCAGACAACTTCGTGAGTATCGGTGAAGTAATTGATCAAAATTCATTGCGCGATGTCACCATTTACCGTTTCAGCGAACAGCTTAAATTGCAGCAGATTACCACGGCCAAACGCGCTGATTACGGCGACCAAGGGTGGGTACTGCGTGAGGTGACCTACACTGAATTTTTACCTAAAGAAGTGCAAGTTCATCACCAACAAAGCGATATTTGGTTGTCCACCCTAACACCAGACAAGCTTGGCGTGGTGAGGGTAACGCCCGAGGCGTTGTCAATCAGAGGTTTACTCGACTACATCCAATATTTAGAGAATAACCAACAAGATGCCAGCCGTTACGAGCTCGCGTTTTGGCGCAAAGTCAGTCAGCCCTTGTCGGTGTGTATCATGTTACTGCTGGCTTTATCATTTATTTTTGGCCCGCTGCGTAGCGTGACCATGGGAGCGAGGGTATTTCTTGGGGTATTAACCGGATTCGGTTTTTTTGTGAGTAATGAAGTGTTTGGTACGTTAAGCGGCGTGTATCAACTGCCGCCTTTACTCGGTGCTGTGCTACCAAGTTTGTTGTTCGCAGTATTGTCGATATTTTTATTGCAAAGGCGAGGCTAGCCTAGGCCTGTCCACAACAAATAAGCTGCGCCTCAATACCAGTTTCTATTGCTCTTGCAGGTTCTGCCACGCCTTATGATCATTGGCTTCTTTGCTCAGATACAGCATCTCTGTACCGGCGATGCGGTCTTGCAATGAAAGTTTGTTTTTATAGTCAAATAACACTACCAATGTGCCTAACCCGCCTAACGAGGCGACAAGGCGTAAGGCCGCGCGTCGATAACCAAAAGGCTGTGGCCTCGTGCTAAAAAGTCGTAAGCGCCAGGCACGCATACCGATGGTTTGACCGCCGTTGCGCCAAAACCACAAAAAGAAACCCACCACCCATACCAGTACCCAAGCCTGCAAAATATGCTGGTACAACGGTGTGTGCTGAAAAAAGTCACTAAAATTGTCATAGCCTTGATTATTGAGCAAACCATTTTCAACCATTAATAACATCGTCACCAAGCACACCATCGCCGCCACCATGGCCACTGCTACCGCGACTAAGGTGTCATATATAATCGCGGCGAGGCGTCTAAAAAAACCAGCGCGCTGCATGTCATCTGTCTTTTTTTGCATAGGATACTTACTGCCTTCTTGGAGATGCTAGTTTATCAGGATTTCACCCCGAAGATAATAAAAGCCATGATTTACTGCTGTTGATATCGTCTCGAAACAGGATAAACGCATCATTGATGCCAAACATGTTTGCTTCAAATCTGAATACTCCCGCAACCAACTTAGCCACATTGTTACGATGTGAAACGCGCATGTACTAGGCGTTTATAGGTAAATTTTGAGGTTTTATATCTCCTTCCCAGCGTTGACGAATAGGGTCGAATACTCTGCATAAACAATATGAATTATCCGCTGATAACACATCAGTGCATAGTCGGGATAGGGCTTCAGTGATTAATGAAAAGAGGGGAGATATGCCAACTATCGGATTTGTGGCCGAAATCAGGTCAGGCGAGAAGCGCTGTGCGGTATTGCCAACAAACATCAAAGGTTACACCTTACTGGGCGCTAGGGTGGTGGTAGAAGCCGGTATTGGTCAGCCACTGCACTTTAGCGATGACGACTATGTGCAAGCCGGTGCAGAAATTGCGACCAGCCGCGAAGCTTTATTGCAGTCGGCCGATGTAGTCCTCGGACTGCATAAACTTCCCGTTGAAGATCTTGCACACCTGCGGCCAAACAGCTTATTGATCAGCTACTTAGACCCCTTTAACGAACATCTTTACATTCAACAACTGGTCACTCAGCAGATATCCAGCATTAGCATGGAGATGATCCCACGCATCAGCCGTTGTCAGAAAATGGATGCTTTAAGCTCTCAGGCAAGTTTGGCGGGATATGTCATGGTGCTGCAAGCCACGAATACCTTGGACGCCGTATTTCCCATGATGATGACCCCCGCTGGCACCCTTAAACCCGCCAAAGTGTTTGTCATTGGTGCTGGGGTAGCGGGATTGCAAGCCATTGCCACCGCCAAACGTTTGGGCGCCAGTGTGACAGCCTTTGATACCCGCGCAGTGGTGGCAGAACAGGTGCGCTCCTTGGGCGCTAAGTTTTTGCATATCGATTTGGGCCAAACCAGCGAAACCAGTCAAGGCTATGCACAAGCACTTAGCCCTGAACAATTGCAAATTCAGCAGCGTGAGCAGGCCAAATGTATAGCCGAATCTGACATTGTGATTACCACGGCACAGTTGTTTGGGCGCAAACCTCCGGTACTTATCGATGACGCGACCATCGCTAGAATGCGACCCGGCAGTGTTATCGTCGATATGGCGGCGGAGAATGGCGGTAATGTCGCCGGTTCCGTGGTGGGCAAAACCGTTGAAATTCATGGCGTAAATGTCATTGGCACGGGTTCTTGGGCCAATGGTGTAGCCAAACATGCTAGTCAAATGTATGCCAACAACCTGTTTAATCTGGTGAGTGAGTTTTGGCACAAAGACAGCAATCACTTTGCATTAGATGTTGCAGACGAAGTGCTGTCAGGCTGTGTGATCAGTCATCAAGGTCAGGTGGTGAATAAGATGATCTTAGATTTTTATCAACAACATGGCGTGACAATCCAAACCCATGTCAGCTCACTCAGCGCGGAGGCCTAAAATGGACGCCATTTATTTATTGTTTATTTTGATGTTGTCGATATTTGTCGGCTTCGAACTGATTCAAAAAGTCCCTGCTACCTTGCACACCCCACTTATGTCGGGGGCAAACGCTATTTCAGGTATTACCGTGGTAGGCGCCTTAGTCTTAGCAGGCGACGAGAGTTTGGGGGATTACGCCATGTATTTAGGCGCGTTTGCCGTATTTTTGGCCACCATTAACGTGGTGGGTGGTTATTTGGTTACCGATCGCATGCTCGCCATGTTCAAGAAAAAGCAGTAGGGGGCGACATGCAAACACTCACATCAAATCATGCGGTATTGATCAACTTTGTTTACGTCATTGCGGCTGCTTTGTTTATTTTTGGATTAAAGCTGTTAGGTCATCCATCCACTGCGCGTAAGGGTAATCTATTGTCTTCACTGGCCATGTTATTGGCCATCGTCGTGACCTTGCTAGATTTAGCCATTGTGAATTATCAACTCATTGTCATCGCGATCATGGCCGGTGCAGTGGTGGGCGTTTTTGCCGCACGTTTGGTTGCCATGACCAAGATGCCAGAGATGGTGTCTCTACTGAACGGTATTGGTGGCTTGGCCAGTTTATTTGTGGCTTGGTCAACGATGGTAACGCCTACCAGCCTGCCACCTTTCATTTTAATCGTCACTTACCTTGCTTTGTTGATTGGTGGTGTCACTTTCTCAGGCAGCGTAGTGGCGTGGGGCAAACTCAGCGAACGTATTGTTGGGCGCCCCATCATGTTTCGCGGGCAGGCCGTGGTTAATGGCTTGATTGTCTTAGCCGTTATCGCCTGTGGCGTATTGTTTGTGATGTTCCCACAGCAACCAATCTACCTGTGGTCTGCCATGGGCTTGGCATTATTATTTGGCGTTATGTTGGTTATTCCTATTGGTGGGGCCGACATGCCTGTGGTCATTTCATTGCTTAACAGTTATTCGGGTCTCGCTGCTTGTGCAGCAGGTTTTGCCCTGCACAACAACATCTTAATCGTGGCTGGTTCACTGGTTGGAGCCAGCGGTATCATTCTCACTCAAATCATGTGTAAAGCCATGAATCGCTCATTGTTGAATGTATTGTTTAGTGGCTTTCAGTCGGTGAGTAACGAGACTATGGTCATCGAAGGTGAAGTTAAAGCACTCTCTGCCGACGATGCTTATTACGTGCTTGAAGCAGCACAATCCGTGGTGGTTATTCCCGGTTATGGCATGGCAGTAGCGCAAGCACAGCATGCGATGAAAGAGTTACAAGTATTGCTCGAAGCAAATGGCGCGGAAGTGGCTTACGCCATTCACCCCGTGGCGGGGCGTATGCCCGGGCACATGAATGTCTTGTTAGCAGAAGCCGATGTCTCTTATGAACAGTTGTTTGAGATGGATGAGATCAACAAGCGCATCGAAAACTTTGATGTGGCCATGGTGATCGGGGCCAATGATGTGGTCAATCCTGCGGCCCGTGAAATGAAGGGCAGCCCCATTTATGGCATGCCTGTCATCAACGCTGATTTAGCTAAAAACGTGTTTGTGCTCAAACGGGGCATGGCCTCGGGTTTTGCTGGAGTAGACAACCCACTGTTCTTTAAACCCAATAGCCGGATGATATTCGGCGATGCCAAAGATACCCTCAACAGCATTATTCGTCAGTTTGACAATTAGCTGTCGGTAACCTTGGGCGCTGAGTCAGCGCCCAAGGTTGTTGATGGGTTGTGTAAAAAAACAGCGTATCGTCACTAAACTAAAACAAAATACTTGCAAGCCTAATTGCGCTAGTTATAATGCGCATCCTCTTGAGCAATGCTGCAAAGCTGCTTGAAGAAACCAAGCCAAAGTTTGTAAAGATTGCATTAGTTTGAAGCTGAAAAGTGGTGAACAATGCCAGAGTGGCGAAATTGGTAGACGCAGTGGATTCAAAATCCACCGCCAGCGATGGTGTGCCGGTTCGAGTCCGGCCTCTGGTACCAAACTTTACAAGTGAACAATAAACCGACCTTGAGTCGGTTTTTTTGTGCCTGAAAAAATGAGCGGCAGCTAAGGTTGTGTTTGGCTTGTGGTAATAAGGCCGAAATCAAACCGACGCTGCGCGTGCAGTTCTTGATTTTACTGATTTTGGTAGTTCAGATGGAAGGATGTTGTAAGTTCAGAGTAAACACGTCCCTGATGATCTGCAACCAGTCCAGACATCCTTGTCTGGCCGTTTAACCGGGCGCTGCTGCGCCGCTACAGAAACCAGTTAAACCCTCTGCTACCAAACTTTACAAGTAAACAATAAACCGACTTTAAGTCGGTTTTTTTGTGCCTGAAGAAAAATGATTGGCAGCTAAGGTTGTGTTTGGTTTATGGTAATAAGGCCGAACTCAAACCGACGCTTCGCGTGCGGTCCCTGATTTTACTGATTTTGGTAGTTCAGATGGAAGGATGTTGTAAGTTCAGAGTAAACACGTCCCTGATGATCTGCAACCAGTCCAGACATCCTTGTCTGGCCGTTTAACCGGGCGCTGGTGACGTTTACCGCAGATAAGCTTAGGTCTAAATTATCTGTCTCCGCTCAGATCCCAAAGTCACAGCTAGTTGTGTAATACCTTGGTCTAAGTAACATACTGCTATTGCGATAATAGTTTATTTAACCTGAGATCGGTTTAAGCAGCCACCATCGCATTTCTCTCAACGTCGCTAATATTAAGGGATGGCTTATTTTTCTTGAGGCAATATGCCACTAAGCCAGCCATTAGATTGAGCATAAAACCGTTC
>Ga0210026_1000888_pt1 | contig 32119 bp, 20 predicted proteins | sample CryGeymeta201509_FD_183977 | JGI IMG/M metagenome (GOLD analysis project Ga0210026, IMG submission 183977) | Groundwater microbial communities from Crystal Geyser aquifers in Utah, USA - Crystal Geyser metaG 2015-09 (SPAdes) (version 2) | ecosystem: Environmental > Aquatic > Deep subsurface >...
CAACCCCGGGCGTTTTCGACCAGGTGCATGTTGGCGAGTTCGGTGTTGGGCGTGATGATCTGGCTGTAGGCGGGGAGCAGCTCGTCTTTCACCTGAGCGATCGGTCGCAAAACTTCGCCGTGGATGCTCGGGACGTAGATCCCTGGCAGCTGAGAGATGTCCTCAAAAAACTGCTCACGGTTGTTGCTGGCTTTCCACCAATCAATGACGACGTGTATTAATTCTTCGCCTTCTCCCATGATGATCACGTCCGCAAAGGGCGCGATCGGGAGGGGATTCGAGTTGGTAAGTGGTCCTCCAAAAAGCACCAGCGGCCATCCCTTGCCGCGATCTTCTGCTCGAAACGGAATCCCGGCTAGATTCAAACACTCCAACAACCCGATGATTTCGCATTCGTACGCGACCGAAAACGCAACCAGATCGGCTTCGTCCACCGGGCGTTTGGATTCGTAGGTTAGAAGTGGGGTGCGTGATTTACGCCAAAAATCTGGGTCTTCGGGCAAGAATGCCCGTTCGCAGACCACGTCAGGGCGGTCGTTGAGCAAACGATAAATCGTCTGAAACCCAAGCGAGCTCATCCCGACATTATAAGGAGACGGGTAGACCAGCGAGACTCGAAACGGAGCGTCTTTGAAGATCGTTCCTTTTTCGTCCGCCACCAGAGCGTCTATTTTTTGTTCAATTTCCCAGCGCATCTTATCGGTAGCCTAGCGGATCGTTGAGCCCGTACACAGATGCACGCAAACCCTTAACGATTCCTCCCAACGGCACGAGAGAGCTCTTCTTCGGACAAACCAGAAGTTCCCTCGACTGTGATCGATTGTGATTTGTTGGTCTTGAGATCTTTGGCGTGCACACTAACGATGCCGTCTGTGTCGATCTCGAAACTGACTTCAATGCGCGGTCCGCCGGCAGGTGCGGGTGGAATACCCGTTAGATTGAACATACCCAACGCCTTGTTGGCGCTGGCGACGTCGTTGTCGCCTTGAAGAACCGCAATACTCACCATGTCCTGATTATTTTCGGTCGTGGTGAACACTTTGGATTCCCGCGTCGGAATCGAGGTGTTCTTGGCGATGATCGGGCTGAAACGGTCGCCAGCCACCCGGATACCAAGGTTGAGCGGAGTCACGTCCAGAAGGATGACCTCGCGAACCTCACCGCCCAAAATACCCGACTGAATCGCGGCGCCTACGGCAACAACTTCGTCTGGATTGACGCCCTTGCTGGGTTTGATGTTGAAGATGTCTTTGACCTTCTCTTGCACCAGCGGCATGCGAGTCATGCCGCCCACAAGGAGGATGTCGTCGATCTTTGCCTTGGTGATGCCGGAGTCCTTCAACGCTGTGCGACATGGAGCTTCAAGGCGCTCGACCAAGTCGTAGACCAGGTCGTTGAGCTGTGACCTCGACAGCGTCAATGAAAGGTGGCGTGGACCGTTTTCATCCACGGCCAGGAAAGGCAGGTTGATGTTGGTGTCGGTCAGCGTTGAGAGTTCGCATTTCGCGTTTTCCGCAGCTTCCTTCAGACGCTGAAGGGCCATCTTGTCGCCCGACACGTCCACTCCGGTCTCTGCCTTAAATCGCTCAAGCAAGAAGTCCAAAATGGCGCGGTCAAAATCTTCACCACCGAGTTGGTTGTCACCGCAGGTCGCCAGGACTTCGAAAACGCCGCCTTTGAGAGCCACGATGCTGACGTCCAGCGTGCCTCCGCCAAGGTCGAACACGACCAGGGTCAGGTCCTTTTCTTTGCCAAACCCATAGGCCAGCGCGGCCGCAGTGGGTTCGTTGATGATGCGGCGCACGGTCAGGCCTGCGATCTGTCCGGCTTCTTTGGTCGCGCTGCGCTGCGCATCATTAAAATACGCCGGCACCGTAATCACAGCCTCCGTAATCTCCTCGCCGAAATAATCTTCTGCGGTCTGCTTCATCTTTTTCAGGATGAGCGCCGAGATTTCTTGAGGACTATACTCTTGGCCGTTGACCTCGACCCACGCATCCCCGTTGGTGGAGCTCTTCATCTTGAACGGAAATGAAGTCAGATAGTGTTGGACAATATCCGAGCTGTACGTCTGCCCGATCAACCGCTTGATGTCGTAAATGGTGCGTTCGGGGTTGATGATCGCCTGACGTTTGGCCTGTTGGCCCACAAAACGTTCCTCACCCTCGGTGAAACCAACCATGGATGGCGTGGTCCGCGAACCTTCGCTGTTTGGCAACACAAGCGGTTCACCGCCCTCGATGACGGCAACACACGAGTTCGTGGTGCCAAGGTCAATTCCGATTATTTTTCCCATTCAACTTCTATGCGGCGAGGGGCTGTTCCGAAACGGGGCAGCTGAGTTTTCATGAAATCTACACGATGATGGGCTCCGCCCATCATTTTTTGAACAAATTCTTGATGAACGAACCGGGCTCCGACGTGTTTCGCTTGTCACGCATCGCGACAAATCGCAGCTCGCGTTCGGCTTCTACACAGCCGGGATTGAGTTTTAACGCTCTTTCGTAATGTTTTACAGCCTTATCGGTATCATTACGAGCCTTCCAGATATGGCCCATGAACAGATAAGCATCCGGAATCGCCTGCCGGTGTCCACTGAGCAGAACCTCGCGAAGAATTTCTTCCGCGACTTCATGTTTGTCGGGCTGAAGCTTGAAAAGCAAATAGGCGTAGAAGGTCTGATAAAGCGGTTCTTCGGGAGCCAATTCATACGCGAGTTTGATGTCCACGAATGCCTGCTGAAACTTGTCCTCTTTGAAGAGCCGGTATCCCGTGTTGAACGCCTCTTTTGCGGGATTGGGCGCATTCGGATGGTTCACAGCCGACGCCTTTTTCATCAAGACTTTAAGCTTGGCTCGGCGTTCAGCCTCGACATCAACTTCGGGCTCCACCTGAACAGGTTCAGGCGATTCATAGGCGTCCGAAGCTTCGCTGAGATCGGCTTCAGAATCGATGCTCAGTCCATGGGCCGAGTTGCGCCGCCGAGAGCGTTGCTCCTGTTTTTGACGGAATCCGCTCAGGCGCTCGATTCGTGACTGAACATCAGCTTTAGGTCCAGGATCGACCGCCGACACGGTCGACGTCGGAATTCGCTCGGCAAAATTACGCGACGGCTCAAAGCCGACGGGCGCAGAGCTCGTCTCAGGGCTGATGATGGGCGTATTAACGTTGGTCAGAACACGGGCGGTGCCTGTTTTCGAAACTCGGACCGGAGGAGCTGCCGAGGCAGGTGGGGCAACGGTTTGATCGCCTTTTTCGGCTTTCAGAAGCTCGGAGTAAGTGACCTTGACCAGGATGAAGATCTCTTGAGCCAGCTGCTTGACCCGTCCCGTGACGTTTCCGCCGTAAACATCGGGATGGTATTCCTTGACCAGCGTGTAGAAGCGTTCTTGAACGACGGCCCGGCCACAGCCCTCCCAGACGCCAAAAATGCGATATTTCGATTGAGCTCTCATTCCCATCAGAGCGTCTTCAAGTTCGTTTTCGAGTGTGGTTCGGTCCTCGCTCGACGCGCGAAACGCCTTGGTCTGCTGGCGCGCGACTTCGTCGACTTTCTCCCGCGCCAGTCGGATATCTCGCGCGTAGGTAAGCAGCGCTCCGCGAATCGAGGATGAATCGTGGGAGTAGATGATGTCCGTATTCACGGCAAAATAAGCGGCTTTGAACGCTTCCTGAGCGAGCGACCCCATTTTCGAGAGCACTCGGCTCCAAGAGGAGCGGCCGTCCACAACGCGCATCAAAGCATGCAGCGCCGTGAATTGGTCGAGGCCGTCTTGGCGTTCTTCCCAGTGGTTGGTTGGCACGGGAAAACGTTCCATCCAGGAATTCATCTCGTTCATGAGTTGCTGATGAGGGATCCGCGAAAGGCCGCGCTCAATAAGTGCGAGCGTGGGTTCACGGGTTCCTGCTGGGGCCGAAGCCTCGGTGAAGGCGTAGTCGCCTCCTGCCCATGCAAAAATCCCGATCACTTCCGCAACCGACGCATATCCCGGAGCTATCTTGACGAACCCTTCGTCAAACGCGATCTCGGCTGTGCGACCCCCGGCATGGATTCTTAAGAACCCTGAGGGCTTACGAACATGACAGGTGTAGAGCAGCCGTGTGATCGAGACGTTGCTCAGTTTTCCCTGCGCCAGTTGAGGAAGTTGAACCTCAAGCTGCAGGATATGGTTGGACTCGATGCTTTGATCTTCGCCACTGCGGGTGACGGCGTTTTCAGCCGCAAGCGCAGAGATGTGTTCGATTCGTTGGCTGAACTGTTCTTTGCCCAACGACATGTCGATGGTTTCGCTCAAGGAGCGAAGGCTGCCGTGAAGTTCCTGAGTCGCAGGAGTTGACTTCCGCACCATCAAACAACCGAACGTATTCTCGTTCGTGAGGATGTTGTCGATCGTGATAAATGCTTCTAGATTCTCATCTTTCAGGCACTCGTAGTCCATGCACACGAGGTCAAATCGCTCTTTGAAAAGCGTTGCCTGGCCAATTCCCCACTGTGTTACGACACTGAATTGGTTTTCGGCTCCGACGTGGGTTTTGACCAAGTCGGTGAGCCTGGGTTCTGCGCTGATGATCAATACACGCATTATCAACTTTCTCGGGTGTGCTTCTATCGAGATAACTTAGCCGCCGAGTTCCTTTATCTGACGCAAAAGCTCACGGCGAGTGGCAGTCGGGACTTCTTTATCTTGAGTTCCTTGAAGGTACTTCTCGAATGATTCGACCGCCAGTGAACGTTGGCCAAGGTCTTTATAAAGATAACCTAAGGTTCGAAACACCTCGGGGTCATCATAACCTTGTTTGACTGCCATTTGAAGACGCTGCGCACCCTCGCGCTGTCGGTTGGCATAAATGAAGGCCATTCCCAACATGTATTGCGCTTCAGCGTGTTCTGGTTGATGGACCAGAGCCTTCGAAAGGTTCTCGATCGCCTTGGTGTAGTTCTTGTCGTTGAAGCTTGTCTGACCCATGGCCAGAAGCGCATCAACAAGGTCGGGGGCAAGCTCAAGAGCCCGTTCGATGTCTTTGCGGCCTTCAGCAGCGTAACCAAGTTTGCTTAGCAAGCGACCGCGATAGATGTAGACGCGTGGGTTCTCGACGCCAAACGCCGGATCCACGGCTGTTGCCTTGCGGTACTCGTCGAGCGCCTGAGAATCACGTCCGGCTTTTTCGAGGGCTCGACCCATGAAGAACCGGTAGGTTCCACGGTTGGGCTGATAGTCGAGGACGTGCCGGAAAATCTTGAGCGCCTGTTGCGTATCGCCTTGTTCAAAGGCCGTACGTCCCACGTAAAAATACGCGTCATGGAAACGTGGATCGATGTCGTACGCTTTCGAGAAGTCTTTGAGCGCCGTCTCGTAATTTCCACGATCGAAATGAATTCGGCCCCGGATATAGATGTATTCCTGACTCTTCGGAAATTTCTCGATGACCTGGTTGATCTCGTCGATCGCGCGGTCAAAGTCCTTTGATTGGCGATACGCGTCTGCAAGATACGCCGACAAGCGCACATCCTGCACACCTTCGCTTCGGGCTTTTTCCAGAAGGGTTCGGGCCTCGTCAAACTTGTTTTCTTCAAGGAGCAGTTTTGACAAAGCCAGTCGTGCTTCCCAGAAATTAGGATCGCGTCGAAGCGACTCGCCGTACCATTGAGCGGCAAGATCTCGTCGGTTGCTCTGGTGATAATAGCGGGCAACTTCCAATGCGACTTCGGCGTCGATCAGTTCCGGTTGTTCCACAACTTTCTTGATGTAGGACTCACCCTTCATCAGGTCTTTGTCCATTCGCCAGGTCAGCTGAGCAAGAGCGGTCTGCGCGGTAAGAAGTTTCGGATTGATCTCCACCGCACGTTCAAACGCTTTTTGAGCCTGGAGGAAATCCCCGCGATCGCGATTCAGACGGCCAAGATAAAAAGGGAACCGTGCGTCGTCTGGGAAGAGCTTCTGAGCTTCTTCGAGTTGATCGATCGCTGCTCCCCACTGCTCAAGTCCGATATGCGAGCGAACGATGCCGAGCATCACTTCGGGTTCCCGCTGACCGAGATTCTTATTCGTCGTGAAGAAATTGAGCGCTTCTTTGTATTTCTTGGCGCTTTCATACTCAAGCGCGAGCGCCCGCAGGGTCTCGGTCCGAGTCGGATCGACCTTCAACGCCTTGGTGAATGAGTCAATCGCGGCATCGCTTTGTCGCTGGGCCACGTAAACCTGACCGGCGATATGAAGCGCTTCAGAGCGCTCGATGCCGCTGGCTGAGGTGGCCATCTCACCGTTCACCATCTCGACCTGAGTCAACGCATCTTTGAGCTCACCGCGCAGATAGAGCAGATGGGCCAGTTTCACATGCGAAGCGACGTGTGTAGGCGAGGCCTTGATCGCCAATTCAAAGTGCTTCTGAGCCTCTTCTGGGCTTGAGAGCGCGGTCAAACGTCCCAACCAATAGTTTGGAAGAGGCGATTTCGGGTTCGCGTCTGCAGCCCCTTTAAGGGCGATGGTTGCGCGCGAAACCAGTGGGTTTTGGGGTGAATCAGCGACCGCAACGGCCTCTTCAGTCCCCGCGTCCGCACCCGCATCAACGCCAGCATCCGCATCATTGACGGCGACTCCAGCATCGACATCCTGCACCACCGGAGTCGGCGTTTTGTCGAGTTTGAGCGTGCCTGATTGGATGTCTTTTTCCAGCGTGACGACGTCGGCAATTCCCATCATCAAATTGGCCAGGAATACCTGCTCACCGTCTCCGGCAAGCAGAGGCTCCAGATAGGCCCTCGCGGCATCTCCGTTTCCGGCCTGAGCCTCGAATGAGCCCCGTGCAAGAGCGTCCCACCCGCTGGTGGCATTCTTGAGTTTTGCCGCGCGGTCAGTGGCGCTTTTAAGGATCGCATCATCGGAATAGCGGCTCAAGAATAACGATTCAACCACAAGAAGTTTGGCATTATTCTCTGCGTCCAAGCCCCCCTTGCTTGCGTGATCGATCAACGTCGAAAGGTCGCTGAAATTATCCGGGCTGATCGTCGCCAAGGCGATTTTCACAGGCCCTTGTTTGACCACTGTGGGCGCGTCTGGCGTCTTGGTGTCGTCCGAAAAGAAAGAATAAGCGAAATAGCCGCCAACGAACACGACTGCTGCGGCGAGTACGCCGGCCGCGATCATGACGGGTCCGCGTTTTCGATCTTCGTCAACCACTTGAGATTGTGTGACTTGTGCGTTTTCTACGACCGGTTGTTCGCGAATCCCCGTCGATTTGGGTCGGAATGGGTCGTGGACGGCCTCTTGCGCGGCCTTCTTGGGCTTGGCTACCGGGGCGCGATCGATGAGGTCATCACCCCAATCGTCGAGCGGCACGGGGGCCGAAGCCGGCGGAGCCGCCGCCTTGGCTGGAGGATCGGCGAAAAGGTCATTGCTCCATTCATCGCCGGCATCTTGAGGAGGGCCGTCGTCGAGGAACGAAAATCCCGCGTCTCCGCCCAGAAAGTCATCGTCGTCCGTCTTGGCGGCGCGATTGGAGATGAAGATATCTTCGTCATCCCGTGATGAGGTTCCAAAGAGGTCATCTTCGGACATCGGGGCCTGAGCCGAGATGGCCGGTCCAAAAAGGTCATCCTCTTCTTTTGCCGGTTTGGCTGGAGGACCTCCAAAGAGATCGTCATCTGATTTTGGGCTCCCGAAGAGGTCGTCGTCTTGCGACGGACTCCCGAAGAGGTCTTCATCGCGACCTGGGGGCGAAAAAACAGAATCGCCGCCTCCAAAAAGGTCGTCGTCAGCGATCGCTGGCGCAGCCGATTTTGGTGCGGGCAAATTTCCCGTACCTTTGAGGGTGGGGAGCGATGGCGCGCCCAATGCTGGGAGTTCAGGAGCGCTTTTGGGCGCGGGAAGACTCGGCGCACCTTTAAGGGCCGGCAGAGCCGGAGCTCCTTTAAGGGCCGGCAGAGCCGGAGCTCCTTTGAGTGCTGGGAGCTCTGGCGCTCCTTTGAGTGCTGGAAGCTCTGGCGCCCCTTTAAGTGCTGGAAGCTCTGGCGCACCTTTAAGCGCTGGAAGTTCTGGCGCTCCTTTGAGTGCTGGAAGTTCTGGCGCCCCTTTAAGCGCTGGAAGTTCTGGCGCCCCTCTGAGTGCTGGGAGTTCAGGCGCCCCTTTGAGTGCGGGTAATTCTGGAACCACAGGCCTGCCCGGTGCCGCTGATTTGGGCGTTGGCAATTCGGGGATTCCGCCCTTTGGTGCCGGAAGATCGAATCCAGACTTGAGCGCAGGAAGATCTGGGACATTGCCCGCAGCTGCGGCAGCGGCCTCTCGTTGAGTCCATCCACCCATCATCGTGGCTTTGGGATCCATGTTTTCAAACGAAGGCAGTGCATTGGAGTCCACAAACTCCGAAAAGGCTGGAATGCTCGAAATGGGGGTCCATGAGAGTTTATCGATCGAGACTTCCGCATCCCCTGCGAGCTTCGAAGTCTTGAGCATCATCTGAATGGCGCTGGAGTCAAAGGGACCAAAAACCTTTCCGGTCGGCCGTTTGACGTAGTACCGCTCATTTTGAATGGATGCGCCGCCGCCATCGAGCATGGTCGAGGTTCCAATCGCTGGAGCCTCGGCGGATGTCGACCCGTCTGCACTGACATGAAAGCTCTGCGCGCATTTCGGGCAGCGCATGGTCATGCCGTTGGCTGAAACGCGTGTCGAGTCGATGTTGTAGCTTGCTGAGCAAGCTGGGCACGTGATCTTCATGGGCAAGGGCCTCTCATGGAACAATACACAATGGCATACGGACACCGCGAGAGTGTGTCTAAGTGCCGACAAAGGGGAAGATCTTCAAGCGAACGATACTCACGCTAAGCTCCATTGGCAAGCTGCCACGGGGCCCAAACTCGTGCGCGAACTGGACTCTTCCAACGTGGGATAATAACCCGTTGTCTGCCGCTGAGAAGAAAAACTTATTTACCGCTCATAATTTGGACGCCGTGTCTTCTCGCCCAACGTTCAAGTCGAGGGTCAGGATTGACGGCTACGGGGTTTCCGACGGCCTTGAGCATCGGCAAATCTGTGTACGAATCTGAGTAAAACCAGGCGTCATCGAGCCGCTTTTTGTGCTCGTCTAACCACGCCTGTCCGTACGCCACCTTGGCGGCCCCGTAACACATAGGGCCCTGCAGTCGGCCCGTGAATTTGCCGTCTTGAACCTCAAATCGGGTCGAAAGAAAATCATCAAACCCGAGCTCTTCGCAGACTCGTTCTGAAATGTAGGGAGACGACGCGGTGAGCAAGACCAGCTTGTGGCCCGCATCACCATGGGATTTGATCGCTCTTTGCATCATGGGATCAATGTGCTGGCGCACCTCACGGTCATACCATCCATAAACCTCGAGGCGCATGTCGTCTTCGGGCATTCCCGCGATTCGAGTCACCGCCACATTCACAATCTTTTCGACGTCCACCAGAGCAAATCGGTACCCAAGCAAATATCCAAAGGTTTTTAGAAGATCGCCCCGGGACAACATGCCCTTTCGATACTGATATTTAACCCACAGACTTCCGGAGTTGACCGATAATACGGTGTGATCGAGGTCAAAAAATGCGACGGTCATGGGGTTCCTTGTCTTGCTCCGGCCTTCTCGAGCCATGCTTCGAGTCGCTCAAAAGGGCGACTCTGCTCACGATAGGTTCGAGCGCGCCGATCAAGGGCTTGCATCTGCTGGCTCCTGACCTGTTCTCGGCCACCGGCAGCCTCCCACAGGATCTCGACTTCGTCGACGTGGAGCGTGCGCCACGCCCCTTCCTTTAGATCCCCCAGGAGCTGAGGTCCGATTTGGGTTCGATGCAGCTCCAACAGATTGAATCCAACCTGCCAGGCCATTCTGCGCACCAAACGGTTCCGCCCCTCATCGACGACGACCGAAAATTCAGAGGTCGTGCCGCTGTTCAAGGCAGTCACGCTTCGTGCTCGTGCCGGTCCATCATCAAGCTCTACTCCCTCAATCAGATTCAGAATGCGTGCGTCTTCTGGTTCGACCGGCCCGTCCACGACCAGCGTGTAGTGCTTCTCCATATGATGTTTGGGATGCAGGAGCATGTTCGCCAAATCCCCATCATCTGTGAGCATCATCAGCCCGGTGGTGTCCCTGTCGAGTCTCCCCACTGGGAACACTCGTGCTGGCATCTCGGTCAACCAAGGGTCCAAGCATGGGCGGCCCACGGGCTCGCGCAAGGTCGAAATCACACCTTTGGGTTTATGAAAGATGACATAGGCTTCTGCGGGTTCAAGCCGAGCATCGACGCCTCGAACGCTGATTCGATCCTCATCTGGGAAGATGAGTGCACCCAGATGGTCTACCGCTGGAACAACCTGGATTTCACCGGCTTTCCATGCTCGGTCGCAATCCGAACGGCTCATTCCCATGGCGTCTCGTAAGAACTTATCGAGTCTTCGAGGCATTCCGGAAACCGATGTCACGACTTGGTGCACTTCTACTCCACAAATAGACCGTTTTCGCTTAGTTATGCCGATCTTCGCCCTTTTCGCTGGCTGGCAAAGAAGTTGCTCTATAGATCCAGCAAGTCATCAACCACGAGGTCAATCATGAAGCCAATCACCATTCTTCCTTTTTTGCTCCTGTTGAGTGCCTGCCAGTCCAACTTGACCGGCAACGAAGGGAACCTCGTTTTTTCTTATACCGCTGACGACGCTTTGGGTGATTTCAACAAGCCGATCGGCGTGGGGGCAAGCCTGGAAATTCAGGTCACCACGGTGGGCTCGCGCCTTCCGGTGAACCTGAGTTCAGTGACGTCGAGCGACCCGGAAGTCTTGGAAGTGACAGGGACGGCGACCAATCATTTTGTGGTTCATGGGCTGAATCCGGGCACGTCGCTCATCGAGGTTGAGGCGGATTCGGTCGATGGCACCCTGACCGATTCGGTGAACCTTCTCTCGGCCGCACCCGATGTTGTGAAGCTCTACCACTCGTGTGAGGTGCCGACCGTGCGCACCGCTTTGTATCAGGCTGGAACCAATATCTTGATTCCTTTCGACCTCGAAAAGGCAAACGGTCAGCCGGTGATTGGCTACGGTCTGCATCCCGTCGAAATCACGCCTGCGGCCAGCGGTGTCCTGGATGAGACATCGTTGGACCAGGCCAATTTGCACGTTCTCTTGGGTGAGACTGCAGGAGAGGTCACGGTATCGAGCACGATCGACGACGGAACACTGAATTTGAACGTGGTGTCTGCAGGAGCCATCGACGGTGCCTCGTTCAATCCACTGTCCACCGACGGCACGGATGTCGTGGTATTTGAGGGGGAAACACGCTTTGCTCACGTGTTCCCGATGGTCGCTGACCAGCGCATATGTCAGGCGAATGTCACGATGACAGCCGAATCTAAGACCCCCGAGCTGTGCAAAGTCAGTGCGGTCGCCAATCTGGAGGAGACAACGGCCGTGAACGAGTCGTTGTGGGTCAAGATTGAAGCCATTGCGTTTGGGACCTGTGTTTTTGGTGTCACGTTTCCTGAAGGTGCAGACGGTGCGGGCGCTCAAGTCGATCTGGAAGTCTCAGTCGCGAAAAAACCCTAAGTGGCAGATTGAATTGCCGGTGCGTGTGGCGACTGCAATTGCTTCCATGACCTAAATGTCCGGAACCAATTCCGCCGGAAAATCGACAGCTTTGAATAAGTTGTTGATGTTAAAGGATTTATTTGTTCGTTCTCATCGTTGGCACGAAAGGTGAATAAGAGTAGACCGTTGTTTAAATGAAATGAATGCCCGATTGGGCCTAGGTCTAAGCACTTTTATCAGTGGTTGGTTATTAGTTTTTGCTTATTGAATGTTGTGTGTTTAGAAAAAAGGCCCGAAAGGGCCTTTTTTTTTGATCATTTCACTGCTGCGGGCAGGAACGGATCGAGCGGGTGTGCGATGTTGGTGAAGAAAGCGGCAGGTGTCGCGATAAGCCTAATACCCTTCGTTGTCGTGCTTTTATGCGGCTTCTACGGGTGGACCCTAAACGAAGGTCAGTGGACGGCTTTGGGATACAGCCTCTTGGGATTGGGTGGATTGATCAGCGTCGTAAATTTCTACCTATCCGCGTTGCGGTACCCCATTTTTCGTCTGATCCATGGCAAGACTGCAGAGTTCAAATGGATTTCCGGCTTCCCGTTGCTCGGAAGCATTTCCATCATCGGTTTTCTGTTTTTGCCAAAATCTTCCTGGCTCGTCGCAACAGAGTTTCTGCTTTTGAGTATCGACAGCGGAGGGCTCCACTGGTTTGTTATCAGCACCTGGAATGACGAAGGGTTATGGAAGTCCCCAAAATAGCGTTATTTTCTAGATTTCGGGGGGCCTTCCACAACTTCGTCGAAGGTTTTAGCGGTGGATACGTCGGAGTCCGAGCACGGCTCGGTACATTCCCACATCGCGCGATCCCAAAGCTGCGCCAACGGTTGCGACGAACATCGGACGGCCCGCCGCACGAAATTCGCAGACTGAGACACCGCGCCGCCGTCGACCTTGTCGGGCCAGCATGGGGATTTCATGCGACCAGTCGAGCTCCTCGTCGTTCGTGGCGACTGAGGCGACGATACGTCCGCCCTCGTCCACCACGACACATGCGGAAAGTCCAAAGTCCTTAAGGACTTGTTCGAGTTGAAATACCGTCGCCACGAATCGATCTTCGCTTCGCTGCCGACGCATGTTTGTGTCTGCCATCGTTCCTCCTTGAACAATAAGTGCTTATCAAACGTACGCCGTGTCGCTGAGGGGTCAAAAAATCAGCAAAAATGGCGGCACTTGCATCAGAAAATTTGATCGCTATATTCAGCCCCCTCTGTGACCCGGTTTTAAACCGTCAACCTCGGACCTTTGGATGATGAACGTGCAAAAGATTTGGCAAGTGCTGTTATTAGGTTGCCTCGCATTGGCAGTGGCGTGTGGCGACGATTCGTCCAAAACCAAGGATCTCTGCGCTGACGTGGAGTGTGCGGGGACCTGTGTTGCCGAGACCGGTGTCTGCGATGACACCTGTGTTGTAAGCGAAGATTGTGGCGCTGGTGTTTGTGATAACGGCACCTGCGTCGTTGATCAATGCGCGGACACAACCTGTGACCGTGGTGTTTGCGCCGTGGCGACTGGCGCCTGTGTGAACAGCGAAGCGTGCACGACCGAAACAGAGGCCACGGACTGCCTTGATGGTTTCAGCTGTTACGGTCAGAGCTGTGTGAGTGCCGAGGATTTCTGCTCAACCCTGACCTGCGATCGTGGCGTCTGCTCATTTGCCGAGAAAGCCTGCGCGAACCCTGATTCCTGCTCCATGGACGCAGAATGCCTTGATGGTTTCTTTTGCGACGGTGGATCTTGCACTCAAAATGTATGTGACGCGGACATGGTCATGTGCGCTCGCGGTGTGTGCGAAGGCACCACCGGCGATTGTGTGAACGCGCCGACGTGCACCACCGGAACGCAGTGCCTCGACAACAACTACTGTGTCTCAGGCGCTTGTGTGGATGTGCCAACGGCTTGTGCGTCATGCCTTGGGAATCAAGTGTGCGAGTACGATCAGGCCATGACCGTGACCTGCACTGAGGCCACCTTCTGCAATAATACCTACGATTGTTTGGGCGACCGAATTTGTGACGCGGGTGCGTGTGTTGAGGCCGGAGCTTGCGTCAACGACGCGCTCGAGCCCTTTGATGCCAGCACCGCGGTCGCTGTGGCGGAGGGAGCTGGATTTATCTCGGCCACCATTTGTGGCACCGACGAAGACGGTTTTTCGTATGACACGCTTGCCGACACGGACTTCACGGGAACTCTGACCGTTGTGGTTCGCTTGGTGCCAGAACACGTGGGCCGCGGCGAGCTTGCTCTCGATCTCAAAAATGCAGCAGGCACCTCTGTCGCCTCAGGCGTGACCGTCAACGGTGTCGCTCGCCTCACGAAAGTCATCGGCAACCTTGATGGTGGTGTTTACACGCTGACCGTGACTGGATCAGGCGCGATCTCGACCGCAGGTCTCGATTATTCAGTGTTCATGGATATGCTTGACGCCACCACAGTGGCCGCCTGCGAGATGCCAACGGTGTTGGCAGCGACCCAGACTGGCAACACCCTGTCGGGTGGGAGTCTTGGACTTTCGCCAACCTGCGCCACTTCGGGCTCTCCTGCCGAAGATATCTTCATGTTCGACGTCCTCACCGAGAGCGTGGTCACCTTGACACTCACACCCGCGAATGGCGCCGACCTGGTGGTCAGCCTTCGCACCACCTGTGAAGTCGACCTGTCGGAAGTCGCATGTGTGAACGACAGTGCGACTCAAGAACAATTTGTCGGTCGTTTGACTCCTGGTCGTTATTTCGCCGTCATTCAGGCTGCGTCCTCGAATTCGGGCGGCGAGTACACGCTGACCTATTCGTCGGAACTTCCGATCTGTACGGCAGCTGACAACACATGTGCCGACGTCACCGTCGCCCAAATCTGTAATTCCGCTGGCACCGGGTTCGACATGCTCACCTGTGCACAGGGCTGTGACGTTGCGCTCGGTCGCTGCGCACGCGCTGAATCGGATGTTTGTTATACAGCGATTGACGCATCAAACGGATATTCGGGCGTCATCGATTGGGACCTGCTCACGAACGACTTCGAACCTGAGGCCGCATGCGTTCCCGGCGTCGGTACAACCGACGGCCCAGACGCGGCATTCTTGGTCACGTTGCCTCCTATGTCGGCTTTGACCGTTGAATTGGTCTCCGATGGGTATGACGACGTGTCGATCTACCTTGTTAGAAACTGTGATGATGTCGAGCGCACCTGTTTCGCAGGCGTCGACAGCTCCGGCGATGATACGTTGACCTACGTGAACACCCGCACCACGGCTGAGTCGTTCTACATCATCGCTGATGTCGAAGATTTCTATTACGACACAGCCTCGATCCTGATCGACGTGGCGCCGGTGATTTGCACCCCCGCAGCAGCGACCTGTGCGAGCGGAGTGCTCGAGACGTGTAATGCAGGCGGAACCGCCTACATCTCGAAAAATTGTGGTTTTGGATGTGACATGGCGGGCACCGGATGCGCGCTTCCAACCAACGACGTGTGTGGCGCCGGCGCCGTGGATATCAGTGCCGGTGGATCTTTCATGATCGACACCACCGACTACAATAACGACTACAACCTTACATCTGCGAACTGCACGGGGTTTGGCACGGGAGGAAACGACGCCGTGTACCAGATTTCGGGTCAGCCCGGCGACGTTGTCGATGTCGAACTGGATGCGGGTTTTGACAGCGCGTTGTACGTGTTGACCGACTGTTCAAATTTCAATTCGTGTTTGGACGGCTCGGATTCGGGGAACCCTGAGTCCATTCACTTCGTCCTCGCCGACACCAATCCGGTGTACGTGATTGCTGACGGTTACAGTTCAGGCAAGGGTGCCGCGACGCTCAACGTAACGATCAGTACTCCTGATTGTACGGCTCTTGGTGAGGCGGTCGCTTGTCTCGACGCCAATAACCTGCAGTTCTGCGGTTCCGATGGCTTCCTTGGAAGCTACACGTGCACTGGAGGTTGTGCTGGTGGGTCCTGCGTGACGCCTTCTGGCGATGTATGTTGGGATACCATTCCAATTTTCTCCGGCGGGTCAGCCTCCGGGAATTTTGGCAACTTTACGAATAAGCTCGATCCCGGCGCATCGTGCATTTTGAGCTCGGACCCAGCGCAAGATGGTGGTGAAGCGATTTACTCCATCAACCTGATTCCGGGTGAGACACTCGTCGCAGACCTGACGACCACATCCACCACCGCGGGTATGTATGTTCTCAGCTCATGCGAGAATAATGCGTGTGAATATGGTGTAGGCCAGTCCAAACATCTTGAATATTACAGCGCCACAGGTGGCAACTACTTCTTGGTGGTCGACAACTCGTCGACACTTTCAAGTGCGAACTTCACCTTGAACGTCTCGACTCGTGCAGGAGATGTCTGCCAGCCCGGTGGCGCCATGTGTGATCTTGCCGGCAATCTGACAATTTGTGCAGATGACGGGCTTTCAACAACGGGAACGTTGAACTGTCCAAATGGCTGTTCTGCGGGATTCTGTGATGCACCAGCATCCGTCAATGATACCTGCGCCTCGGCGATGCCTATCTCTTCGGATATTCGTCTGCGTCAGTCCTTCGGCGCTCTGACCGGCGATTACAACCCTGGCACTTCGGGCTGCACAGGCAACAGTCTGGCTGGACCAGATGCTGTTTATGCCATCACGTTGGCCCCAGGCCAGAATGTCGAAGCCACGGTGCAATCGCTCACGACGTCGAATGTCCCAGCGATCTATTTTGTGTCCGACTGTTCGGATGTAACCACCACGTGCCTGGCAGGCAAAGCTGGCACCAACGATCGCGCGACCTTTGGTTATTATTCAGCCGCGGGCGAGACGGTCTACATGGTTGTCGATACCCAGTACTCCACTTCGGGTTCCTTCGTGCTTGATCTCAAGTTCAACGCCGCGGAGTGCACTCCAGCCACAGCGGTGTGTTCAGGCTCCGAAACGTTGGCGACTTGCAATAGCTACGGTCGTTATCTCGAGACACCATGCTATTTTGGATGCGCCGCTGGTGCGTGTAACCCATCGACCAATGACGTTTGTGGCGCAGGGGCTCTTGATGTCAGCGCCGGCGGAACATTCTTGATCGACACGTCCACTTACACCAATACCTACAACCTTCCTGCGTCGGGCTGCACCGGTCACGCAACCGCAGGAAACGACGCGGTCTATCAGATCTCAGGTCAGCCTGGTGATGTGGTGGATGTCGAACTGAATGCTTCTTTTGACAGCGCGCTCTACGTTTTGACCGACTGCTCCAACTTCACTTCGTGTTTGGACGGCTCGGATTCGGGCAATCCTGAGTCCATTCATTTTGTTCTCACCGACACCAATCCCGTTTACGTGGTGGCTGACGGATTTTCGACTACGTCCAAGGGGTCGGCGACTCTCACCGTCACCGTCAGAACCCCTGATTGCACAAATCTGGGTCAAGCGGTCGTCTGTATGGACGCCAATAACCTTCAGTACTGTGACTCCGAGGGATTCCTTTCGACCTATGTTTGCGCCGGTGGCTGCGCAGGCTCCACCTGCTTGACGCCCTCGGGTGACGTATGTTGGGACGCGATTCCTCTCCTCTCGGGCGGCTCCGCAACCGGGAATTTTGGGGACTTTGACAATAATCTCGATCCAGGTGCTTCCTGTATTTTGAGCTCGAATCCTTCGCAAGACGGCGGCGAGGCGATCTACGCGATCAGCTTGGCACCGGGAGAAACGCTTGTTGCAGACCTGACGACGTTGTCTTCGACCGCTGGAATGTACGTGCTGAGTTCGTGCGCAAATACGGCGTGTGAATATGGCGTTTCAGAAGCCAAACACCTTGAGTACTACAGCGCCACTGGAGGCAATTACTTCCTGGTGGTCGACAACACCTCCACGTCTTCGACGTCGGCGTTTACGCTGAACGTGACGACTCGAGCGGGTGACGTTTGCCAGCCAGGTGGGGCGACGTGTGACTTGGCCGGAAACCTGACAATCTGCGCCGATGATGGTCTTTCGATGCTTGGAATGGCGTCGTGCCCGAACGGCTGTTCGGCCGGGTTGTGTGATGCTCCGGCGACCGCCAATAACACCTGTGCTACGGCGATGCCGATCTCTTCCGATATTCGGCTGCGACACTCATTTGGAGCACTCACCGCCAATTACAACCCTGGGACAGCGGGATGTACTGGAAACAGCCTCGCAGGACCTGATTCGGTCTATGCGATTACTTTGGCGGCTGGCGAAAGCGTGGAAGCATCGGTGCTGTCACTGGACACCTACAACGCCCCTGCGATCTATTTTGTGTCCGATTGCTCGGATGTGACGACCACTTGCCTTGCAGGCAAAGCGGGAACCGGTAATAGCGCGACTTTCGGGTATTATTCAGCTGCGGGAGAGACAATCTACATGGTCGTCGACACCCAGTATGCTTCGCCTGATACCTTCGTGCTTGATATCGCGTTCAAAGCCACAGCGTGCGTCCCAGCCACCAAAATTTGCGGTGATGCGAACACACTTTCGACATGCAACAGCTATCACACCTACGATGACTCTCCCTGCTATTTTGGCTGCACTGCCGGCGCGTGTAATCCCGCCCCCAACGACCTTTGTGGAGCAGGTGCGGTAGACATCAGCGCGGGCGGAACATTCCAGCTCGACACCACATCTTACGCAAATGACTACGATCTTCCGTCGACGGGATGTACCGGTCACGCAACGGCAGGAAACGACGCGGTCTATCAGATTTCTGGTCAACCCGGTGATTTCGTGGACATCGAACTGGACGCGGCTTTTGACAGTGCACTTTACGTGCTGTCGGACTGTTCGAGCTTTGGTTCCTGTCTGGACGGCTCGGATTCGGGCAATCCTGAGTCCATTCATTTTGTGCTCGCCGACACGAATCCCGTTTACGTGGTCGTTGATGGGTATTCGACTTCAGCCAAGGGTTTGGCGACTCTCACCGTCACCGTTCGGACCCCTGAGTGTACGAATCTGGGTCAGGCGATCGCTTGTATCGACGCCAATGACCTTCAGTACTGTGATTCCTCGGGCTCCCTTGCAACCTACACCTGCACGGGTGGGTGTGTTGGATCTGCATGCGCAACACCCACGGGTGACGTGTGTGTGGATGCGATTCCGATTGTTGCCAGTGGAACATTCCAGCTCAACACCTCGTCTTCAACGAATGCATACAACCTGCCTTCAACGGGTTGCACAGGTTATGCAACCGCTGGGAAGGACGTTGTTTATCAGTTGTCGGGACAACCCGGGGACACGGTGGATATCACCTTGAGCACGACGTTTGACAGCGCACTCTACGCGTTGACCGACTGTTCTGACTTCACCTCCTGTTTGGACGGCTCAGATTCGGGCAATCCGGAAACGATCCAATTCGTGCTCACCGACACGAATCCTGTCTACGTGGTGGTCGATGCCTGGTCGTCAGGCAATGGCCCTGCGACCCTCACCGTGATGATTACCCCTCCCTGATCGGGGCTTGATTTTCGGGACGCCGATCGCACGTGGGCAAAAGCCTGTTCATTCCTCAAAAAGGCCTTATCAGTGATCGAAGCGAAGACACTTCGAAACGCACCTTCGACGCTTGATACTCCCACATACTCCGCCTTCAAGGGCGATAGTGTGTGGGGTTTTCATCCGTCGATTAAGCAACGTCTGCGCGAGAAAAAGTGGCAGTGGTTTTCGGTTTTTGATGAAAAGCTGGCTTTAGGTGGCGCCATCGTTGACGTGGGCTACGCGTCAAAGGTTTTTCTCTGGATTTTTGACCGAGAAAATCAAACGTGGTGGCTGGATGGGACCCAGACTCTGGGGCCTAAACGTGTCTTTGTGGCTAACGACGCAAATACTCGGAATATCGCCCATGGTGGCGGCCTGAAAATCATGCGTGATGGCTCGATTTGGAAGGTCCTCGGGCATTTTGAAGGGGCCAAGCTCGACCTCACCTTTACGGCCACTGCTCCACCGATGACCGCACTTTGTCCAACCCCCGTGGGCTGGAACGTCACCCGAAAGCAGGTATCATTGAGCGTCGCCGGCGTGGTGCGCGGCATCGGCGAGCACAAGTTCCACGACGCCACAGGCTTTCTGGACCATTCACACGGCATCATGGCTCGACACACCTCATGGCTCTGGGCCCTTGGCGGTGGCCAGCTGGCGGACGGCATCGCGATTGGTTTCAACGCGATATCTGGATTCAATGGCGATATGGAAAATGCCATTTGGGTTGGTGATGATGTGTTTGGCTTTGAACGCGCTGAATTCACGAAAGGAGCGTCCTGGCGAGTCAAGGATTCCAAGGGGATGATCGACTTGGAGCTCGATATTGAGGCGGTCAGAACAGAAGACTTGGATCTTAAGCTCGTGAAATCTAAATACGAGCAACCCTTGGGCATTTGGCGTGGAACGCTGGCGGGGCATGAAGTCAGCCTGGTGGGCGTCGCTGAGGACCACATGGCGACCTGGTAAAGCATCCTTGCTCATTGCGTCATGTCTTTGGAATTCGAGCAAAAACGACTTATGCAGAAAAGCGGGACGCCAATTTGACATGCCCATTTCAGTCGTTACTATTCACCGCCTAATTGGCCTCCAACGGCGTATTCCAAAGGTTTGCCGGCGTTGGGTGTGGCGATTAGTTGTCCTTTTTTCCGATTCTGAACTACCTAATTTTGAACGGAGTGGAAACGCACTGCGTCATTGAGTCGCCATGGGACGCATTCCCGACACAGTTATAGATGAGGTGCTCAGGCGAACGGACATTGTTCAGATTATATCTGGCTACGTCACGCTCAAGAAAGCGGGAGCCAATTATAAGGGCCTCTGTCCGTTTCATAACGAGAAATCGCCGAGTTTCAATGTTCACCCGGCGAAGGGTATTTACAAGTGTTTTGGCTGCGGAGCCGGTGGAAGTTCCCTCAATTTCCTGATGGAAATTGAAGGATGGAATTTTCCAGAAACCGTGCGGCATTTGGCTGAGAAACACGGGATTGAAATCCCCGAGGAGGATGACGAGGAGCGTGAAGAGGCTCAGAAGAAACGTGAATCGAAGAAATTATATTTTCGAATCACGGAACTCGCTCGAGACTTTTACGAAGAAGCGCTTTGGAGTTCTGCAGGACGTAGTGCGCAGATCTATTTGTCGGAACGGGGAATCGACGAAGGAACGGCACGGTCATTTCGAATGGGGTACGCCCCTGATGGATGGCAACACGTCATTGACCACCTGGAATCCAACGGAATCCAGGCGCGTCTGACGGAGCGAGCAGGGTTGGCATTGCCTCGAAAAGGGCAGTCCGGCTACTACGATCGCTTCCGTCACCGGATCATGTTTCCGGTGCAGGATATCTGGGGCAACACGCTCGCTTTCAGTGGAAGAGTTTTTGCCTCGTCGGACGATGGACCCAAGTACATCAACTCCCCCGAGACGGCCTATTACACGAAAGGTCATCACTTATTTGGCCTGTCTGTTGGCAAACAAGCCATACAGCAGGCTGGTTACGCAGTTTTGGTCGAAGGAAACTTCGATGTCGTCGCGCTTCATGCGCAGGGAGTCTCGATGGCGGTCGCACCGCTAGGAACAGCGTTAACGAATGAGCAAACCAGACTTCTGGCACGATATTGCCGTGAAGCTGTGCTCGCGTTTGACGGTGACTCGGCTGGCGAGGAAGCAACCATGCGAGCGATGTCATCGCTTGAAGGTGCTGGAATCGAGGCGCGAGTGGTGCGATTTGCCGATGGCGATGATCCAGACTCGTTTGTGCGTCGCGAGGGCAAGAAGGGGTTTGAAGAATTTGTGGAGTCGGGAAAACCCATCATCGCTTGGGCCATCGACCGTGCACTTTCTCCAGCGGAAGGCTCAGCCGTCGAACGTAAGCTGCACGCCCTCGAAGAGGCGGCCAGTGTGTTAAGCGGAGTCAGCAACGTCGTGACCTGGGAACATTACGCACAGGAAGTTTCGCGCCGACTTGAGATCGAGCCCGGGCTTTTGCGTGAATACCTGAAGCGACCTTCTGCTCATGCGGACAAGGTACGCAACGCCGTGACGACGGCCGCTGTGCCGATTGAATTGGCTCCCGCAGAATTTGGCTTGCTCGCATTTCTGCTCGATTTTCCGGCCTGGCTTGATGGATTCCTTGGCGAAGCCTACGACCAATTGCTGGAAAGCGCTGAGCTTGGGGCTTTCTTGAGGACCGCTCAGGCGGAAGTCAAAGACGGGAAGTTGGACATGGCGGTGCTCGTTCAGCGTATCGACCATCCTTCGTTCCGAAAGACGGTCGAGGAAGCCCTTGTGGCAGAAGAGATTTATTCGCCCGATCGAGCGGCTCGTTTTTATGACGATTGCGTTCGGACGCTCAAGCGTTCATGGGCTGAAAGGACCTTGCGAGATATTCTCGTAGAGTTGGAAGCTCTGGATTTTGTAACTCAGAGAGAGAAATACCGGGAACTCGTAGATCGAAAGTCACGGGTTGAACGTTTTAGACAATCACTGGAATCCGCGTCAGGTTAGGCAAAATGAGAGGGTTCTTTTTGAGGACCCATTTCTGGCTTGTTCCGAAAAATGCGGAATAAGGCCTTTCCTGTATAGGTTTGTAGGCCGGCTATGGCCGGAGACGCCGTCCGACGGCACGAAAAAGGGAGACGCTTGATGTCGAATGCTCGCACCACAAGTTTGGAAGTACGTAGGCTCATTGATATGGGCAAGGAAAAGGGATTCTTAACCTTTGACGAGGTTAATAATGCTTTGCCCCCGGGCGTGCTCTCGAGCGAACAAATCGACGACATGATGATGCTCTTTGTTGAGCTCGGAATTGAAATCGTCGACCACGAGAGCAAAGCCAAGAACAAGAAAATCCGCAAAGTCGAAGAGGTGGTTCACTCCAACTCACGCAAGAAGATCGAGGTCAAAGACGACTTCGTGAAGGGCAATGACCCTGTGCGTATGTACTTGCGGAAGATGGGCCAGGTCCCATTGCTCACACGTGAAGGCGAAGTGGAAATCGCCAAACGCATTGAGGACGGTGAAAAAACCATCCTTACCGTCGTGCTGAGCACGGCCGTGGGTGTACGCGAGATGCTTTTGCTCGGAGAACGCGTCCGTAAGGGCAAGGTCAAATTGACCGACGTTCTGCAGGCTCCAAATCCTGAGGACCTTCCGAAGGACGACAAGGGCAACCCGATTGAGATGACTCATGACGAGCGCAAGTCTTGGTTCCTTGAGCAGGTTAATCGTGTTCGGCAGTTTGATGCCAATAATCGCGAGCGTGGCGAAGAACTCATCACCAAGCCCGGTCTGACTCGACCTCAGCGAAAGAAAATTCGCGAGTTGAACAAGACCAACCGCAAAGACATGTTCGACGTCATGAAGGGCGTGCGATTGACCAAGAAGCATACCGACAAGATCGTCGCGCGCTTCAAGAACTTGATCACACGAATTGACCGCGCCGAAATGGACCTCGCACGGCTTGAGCGTTACCACCGCGTCACTTACGAGCAAGTGCGCGTGTTGGTGAAAACTGCGCGTCGCGGTGAAGACATCACCTTTCCGCCAAAACTCCTTACGACCGACCGTCTCGAAGACACGTGGTTGGAAATGCGTGCGATTCGTCGCCGTATTCGTGGCGTCGAAATGGAATCCTCGCAACGCGTGGACAGCCTTCGAATCACGTACCAGGCCGTGTTGGCCGGTGAAAAAATGGCCGAGCGAGCCAAGGCTGAGCTTGTGGAAGCCAACCTTCGTCTCGTGGTCTCGATCGCTAAGAAGTACACCAATCGTGGACTTCAGTTCCTCGACCTGATTCAGGAAGGCAATATCGGCCTGATGAAGGCCGTCGACAAATTCGAGTATCAGCGCGGTTATAAATTCTCGACCTACGCGACGTGGTGGATTCGTCAGGCGATCACCCGTGCGATTGCCGACCAGGCGCGTACGATTCGTATTCCAGTGCACATGATCGAAACGATCAACAAGCTGGCCCGAACCGAACGACACCTGCTCCAAGATCTTGGCCGTCCTCCGACACCGGAAGAGATCGCCGAGAAAATGGACATGCCGGTCGAGAAAGTACGCAAGGTCCTCAAGATCGCCAAAGAGCCGATCAGCCTTGAAACACCGATCGGTGAAGAACAGGATTCTTCGCTTGGTGACTTCATTGCCGATGATGACGCGATCAATCCGTCGGAAGCTGTGATCAACTCGAACCTTGCAGACCAAACTCGAAAGGTTCTGTCGACGTTGACCCCTCGTGAAGAGAAGGTCCTCCGTATGCGTTTTGGCATCGGCGGAAAATCTGACCACACCTTGGAAGAGGTGGGGCAGGACTTCAACGTCACGCGTGAGCGAATTCGACAGATCGAAGCTAAGGCGCTGCGTAAGCTCCGCCACCCGAGCCGCTCGAAGCAGCTTGAAAGCTTTGTTGATTTCTAGTTCTGCACTCCAGAAAGCAGAAAAAAGCGGCGGAAACGCCGCTTTTTTTTCGCTCGCTTTGCGGGAGATGTGGCTGCAAAGTGGCTAACAAGAAACGCAAACCATCCCATTCATCTGCCCTCTGGTGCGCATGCCTCCTCGCCGAAAAAACCCCCGTGAGATCATCGAGCTCGATCCAACACAGGGGCAAACGTCCGCAGCAGCCGTGGCTGAGGCTCCCAAGTCCAACCCAAGTCGCAAATACATTGCGGTCGCTGGAACCATCGGTTCGGGGAAGAGTTCGATCGTCGACTTCTTGTGTCAGCGTTATAATCTTGAGCCGTATTTCGAGCCGAATGAGGGCAATCCTTATCTTGAGGATTTCTACGAAGACATGTCGCGTTGGTCATTTCATAGTCAGGTCTACTTTTTAGCAGCCAAGTTGAAGCTGCATCAAGACCTGGACCAGACCCAATACAGTGTCGTTCAGGACAGGACGCTGTGGGAAGACGCTGAGATTTTTGCGGAGAACCTGTATCGGCAAAAGACGATGTCGGAACGCGACTATCAGACCTACCGAATGCTCTACGAGTCGATTCGGGACCAGATTCGTCCTCCCGATCTGATGATCTACGTGCGCTGTCCGGTGCCTACGGTCCGCAAGCGGATTGCGCAGCGCGGCCGTCAGATGGAGCAGGATATTCCAGTGGCCTACCTCAAGCGCTTGCACAAGCTCTACGAGGAGTGGATCAAGTCGTACGACATCTCGCCGCTCGTGATTGTGCCGACCAATAAGCTCGACTACATCACGGACTTGGTCGACCAGCATGATATTCTGACCACGATCGAAAAGTACCTCTGAGTATACCTGCTGCGCGCGTGAGAAGATGCTCAACCTAAGTCGTAAACAGGACCTTCGGTCGCATTACGCGACCGGTCGCTGGACTCAGCCCTACCATTGGTACGAGACCGGTAGCGGTCCTACTCTGGTGATGCTGCACGGGTACATGGCTCACGCGATGGCTTACCGTCGAGTCTTCCCCCTGCTCGAGGGGTATCGGATGGTCGTTCCCGATCTGCCAGGTCATGGGCGAGACCGAACCTATGAGGATCCTAGCCTTCCACCCACGGTGAGTGGTCTTGGCGAATGGTTGAGTGATTTCCTTTCCCGATTTGATGAACCCGTGCACCTCGTGGCGCACTCCATGGGCGGGTTGGCTGCACTCAACGTCGACGAGGAACTGCTGGCATCGCTGACGCTTGTAGCGCCTGGGCTGAGAATCCCTGCGCCGGCTTGGACTTCCAAACTCGTGTCGATGATCCCGACGTCGTTGGCCCGGATCAGTGCGACGGACCTGGCGATGGCCCTCTATGAACCTTTTCAATGGCGAGGTGTGGCGATGACTCGCGAGGAGCGAAGCTCTTACCTTCGACCTCTACGTCAGTCAAAACGCCTGGAGTTCATGATGGCGCTCGGAGCTGACCTGCTGACGGTGCCCGACCGAATGGCCGACCTAAAGGTCCCTCAATGTCCGTCTCTGGTGATTTGGGGTGAACACGACCGTTTGATGCGCCTGCAGGATGCCTTGGTGATTAAAAAGCATCTGAGAGGCTGTACCTTGGCCGTTGTGCCCAACGCTGGCCATGCGGTGATGGAGGACTCCCCTGAGCATTTCGCGGAGGTACTCGTGGACTTTATCGAGGCTAGCCCGAATCTACCTGCCTGAGATCGGCATCTGATTGCCAGACCGTGTGATTCACGCGAAGATGGTAAAACATGAGAGATAAGGCGTTTGGTCAATTATTGGTGCGGGAAGGCGTAATCGATGAGCCGGATTTTGCTCGCGCATTGCAGCGGGCAGGGACTCACGGCACGTCGTTAGTGTCACAACTCACGGAACTGAGATTTGCTCAGGAGCGTGAGATTGCTCAGGTTGCGGCCCGAGCCTGCCGGCTCGACTACCTCGACCTCACCACGGCACCTCCCTCAACCAAAGCTGCCATCGATCTTGTTCCCGCTGAATTTGCCCGAGCTCATCACTGCATTCCCCTCTGGCTTGAAGACGACCTTTTGACTGTTGGCGTGGCGAATCCGTTGGATATGTCGGTCGAAGAGGAACTCTTCGCGCTGAGTGGTCGTAGAATTCGTCGGGTCGTCGTCTTGGATTCGTCCGTTAAGTTCCTGCTTCAACGCCTCTATTCACTTGAGAGCCAGCGAGGTTCATACGCGCGTTTGCTTGATGAAAACGCAGGTAAGACGTCATCCGAACAGCTTGTTAAAGCGATGCTCGTTGACTCTATTCAGGCAGGTGGAGATCTGCACATCATGCCCACGGAATGTGGCTGGCGTGCCTGTTTGTGCATTGAGGATGAGGTCGATGAGCTCTTCGAAATGACTCCGACGGTTTACGAAGAAGTTGCCGAGTTTTTCAAAAGTTTCCTCGCGGCCTCCGACACCGAAGGCGGCGAGTTCCGTATTCGTACTTCGTTGAACGAAGAAGTGACGTTCTTTCTGGACGTCGACGCAGACGATGCCGGCGAGCAGCTTTTTGTGTGTCTGTTGGAGCGTAAAGTCGTCAAAGAGCCCAACGACGTGTCGATCGAAATCATGTTGCCACGAGACGTTGCTGCCGAGTTGGAACGGGCGGCCTCCGACAATGGAATGTGCATCGGCTCCCTGATTCAGAAAGCGTGGACGTTGACACGTGATGTGATTAACACCGCCTGTGTTTGTCCGTGTGCGACCCCGCATCAGGATGAGCGCACGATGACAGTTCGACTACCCCGAGAAACGGTCTCGGACCTTGAGGATGCCGCACAAATCAACGGTCGCTCAACCGATTGGGTGTTGCTCAAGATGCTTGTGATGGCGCGGGAGTGTCTGTTGAACCGTGGGAAGCCGAAGGTGTCTTGAGGTTCGAGGCGAGCCGCTGAAAGGTGGCCAGCACGAAACCAGCACGGCGATGAACGGCGGGCTGGTCCTCCAGTTCCGTATGAGGAACTCGCGTGTCTTTCAGGATGCGCAGCAAGCGATTGACGCCTGATTTGAAGTCCCCGCAATTCAGCTCAACTTCACCTAAATTAACTTCCAATTCGGGAGACATTTCACCGACCTTGGCCGCATGCTGAAAGTCAGCCAGTGCCTTGGCCCATTCGTGGAAATGCATGTGAGTGACCCCGCGTGCGATCCGAAATCCCTGATGATCAGGGGCTTCCTCGACGACGATGTCTAGGATTTTTAACGCATCGCGATGGCGGTGTTCTCGGTTTTGTTGTGCGACAACCGTCAAGATGGCTTCTGCTGTGGTTGAATTCATGATTAGGCCCTGAGTCGAGTGGTAGCGGTTTGGACAAATGCATGCAGGTTGTTTTCATCAGCCAGTGCGGCCTTTAGTGCGGTCGCGGCCCCGTCGCTGAGGTCATCGAAGCTTGCCGTGCTCAGGTACTCTAGAGCATCGGTGGCCGACGAGAAGTCCCCGCCGAGCACGTCCATTGCGATGTCCCCGATATTCCGTGCGCTCTCAAAATAGCCGCGCAGGTCGTCGGCTCCGACCGCCTCTAAAATGTTGTCAGATAGGTCGATCGCGTCGTCGATGAGCCCCACCATATTTCCGCTGAGGGCGTTTGCGATTCCGCTGGCGACATCGCCACACCATTCCGGAAGTTCGAGCTTGTCGCAGAGTGCCTCAAGTAGGGCCCCTGGCCCCGAAGTCGCCATCTCGATGACATCCGAGACCCCGAGTGCATCTGCGAGTCCTCCGATAAGTGTGTTTTCGCCGGCGACAACGTCGACGACAGCAGTGAATGCGTCAGAGACACTCGATACCGCGTTTCCGATTGCTGAAAATAACCCCATAATTTTGCTCCGTGGTTCGTTTAAACCCTTATCGGACAGAACCCAAAAATGTTGCGAAAATTTTTGTAATTATCGTAACTTCGCGTCTTCATTGACGACTTGTGCGTCGAAGCAGAAGTGACGGGTGCCCTGATTGGCCGTATTGATCTCGACCTGAAGGTTCCCTTGGGCGGGCATTTCAAACGAGAGCGGGTAGGTTTGACCATCGTGTGAGGTCTTGCCTTCAAAAAGCACTTTGGCGCCCATGCTCCATTTGGTTTCAACGGGTCGGTTGCCTTCCCCGGAGTCCGCAACACCAAACCAGCCCAATACACGGCCGGCGGGCACGTTGGGGAATTCGATCGTGAGCGGGGCCTTTGCGTAGGGATGCGCCCAAATGCAATTGCGAAGCTTGCCGTTGAACTCGACGGCTGTCGGATAGACCTGCCCCCATTCCTCGCGCGTGCAGAGGTGGCGCCCAAGAACCGACGGGCACCTTTGATGGCCTCGTGCCACCTGCGCGTCTGCAAGGTGCGCCCCTAAATCATAACGCACTTCCGTCACATTAAGGTTTTGCGCTGGCGTGGGTTGCCATGCGGCGAGCGCAATCAAAGCGGCGAAGAGCGCCACAAAACTCAGTGCTACGGCGATCTCAAGTGGCTTTTTGTAGGTGTTGTCAGCGTCTTCAAGCACACCGGCAAGATGCAGAACGAGCACTTCGATGGCGCCAAGCCCGTTTGGTCGCTTATTCGACCAGAGCAGCAGCGCACAGAGGCCCAGCCCAGCCAGAAAGAGCGAGAGGCCCACGTATTCGGGCATTCCACGCTTGAACTCAAAAACAAGTTCGCCCGGAGCCAGCGGAACCGTCATAAATGCGGTGTTTTTTTGGTTGGGCAATGCCGTTGCGGTGATTTTCAGTGCTTTGCCGTCGCGGGTCGCGTGCCACCGCGAGAAGTCCGTCACATTCAACCGCAGCGTGCCTGTCGCCGCCTTGTCAGCGCGCAGGACGATCCGTTCGTCTGACCACGAAACAAGTTCAAATGCGCCCGAACCGTCGACGATAAACGGGTCTTTTTTCCAGTTTTTGTAAGCGTATAGCTTCAGTCCTTGCCCAAAATCGTTGACCAGTTCGTACCCCGTGCCCAGCTGGCTTGTGGACACGACGTAACGAACATTCAAGGCGTTCAATAGGTCGAATGAGGACCCTTCCATTTTGTAGCGAAAGGTCTCGGCCGGGGTGAAGCCTGGTTTGTAGATCGGCATCGGAACAAGCGTGCCAAAGTCTACAAAAGAGTGATCGTGATAGGCGTTGCGAATTTCGACTCGATAAAACGGGACCTCACGCGAGAGCCAGTCCTTATTGAGCCATTCGGCGAGTTTGACGCGGGCCTCCTGATAAGGCGCGTCGGATTTTTCTTGGAAATTGCGGGTGAGCTGGTCGTTTCGAAGCGAATCAACCCATCCAAAGAGGATCGGAGCTCCAAGCAACAACACCAGAAAAACTCGAATCGGCGAGGGAGCGCTCGTGCGTTTTGCCATTCCAAAGATCGACACCAACGCCGCACCCGCCGCGATGAACGCGTAGGGTTTGAGGATCATCGCGAAGCGTTGGTACTGCAGGTACGTGAAGGACTCGGAAAGCTGGGGCAAATGGAACGCGCTGATGAACCAGGTTGACGCTCCGGCCATGCACAGGAAAGTCATCAACGCGATGAGGCTCGGTTTGAAGCGTCGGTCGCGTAGGAGGGCCGCTGTGCCCAGCATCGCCAAAATAGCGACCAGCATCCATGTTCCCTCCAGAAGGTTACCAGCGTAGAGGCGAGCGCCCATGTCGTACGCGTTACGCCACGGTTCGCCGTAGTTTTCCGAGAACTTCTTCGTATCGAAGAAGGGCAGAAGCCAGATGGAGCCGATACAGAACGCCAGAACCGACGAAAACAAAAGTCGAGCCGTGCCAAGAACTCGGCTTCCGTCGCGTTCGCTGGTGATCAACGCCACGAGGCTGACCAGAACGATGACCAGCAGGTGCACCAGTTGCAGCGGGTGGGTTAGCAACGAAAGCCCCATGAAGATCGCGAAGACCGCCATGGATTTTCTGTCTTTTGTGGCCACGATTTTGGGGAGTTGAGCCACGCCGATCATGCCGATTGCGATGGCGAGCGAATTGGGCCAGACGCCCCATTGACCGGCAAAAACCCAGCCTCCGAATCGATATCCGCCTGTGTCCAGCAGGACAAAAAGTCCCGCTAAAATCCCGGTCCATCGGCTGATGAAGGCCTTCCCAACATAATAGGTAGACCAGCCCTGAAGCGCCCAGAATAGGACGAACGTCAGAGCGTATGCGGTGTCGAGCGACCACAGCCCGAGTCCGAGCGCCCAAACCGAAACGACCAGCGCTTCGGTGCCAAACGGGTAGAGGTACTCAAAGGGATTGCCTGCAAACCAATGATGGCTCCAGCCAAAGAGTCGCCCGTCGGCGAGCAATTCCCGCAGCTGCCAGGCTCGGAAGAAATGAACGGGGTGATCGTGGTCGATCGGCCTGTCTCCCATCGCTTGATGCGGGAAGATCGCGGCAGCGATGGCAAGAAACCCCAGCGCGATGGCGACTTCAAGCAAGACCGATGACGGTTTGAACGAGACGCCCATGACGCGGCGCGGTTCCGACAGCGATGCATGCAATGACGTGAAGTGGGCGGCCCAAAAGGGCTGGGTCCAAGCCACTAAAGCCGCAGCAATGGCGATGTAGATGAAAGGAAAGGGGTCGCTCGCTCCTTGCGTGATCGCAAAGAGGAGTGCGGCACTTATCCCTAAGATGACAATGGAGCGGGCCATCTGATCTCCGAAGCGAGCGGAGTCCTAACACAAACGTGGCGGACTCGCCTACAAACGGGTCAGATGCCGTCGAGGCAGGCGGTCAATGCGTCGGTGGATTCCCAACCGCAGAACCCTTGAGTGCAGGCGCAAGAGGTGTTCGGCTCGCCGTAGCAGGCGTACTCAGGGCGGAATTCACATGTGGTGATCACCGGAAGATTGGTGCAAATCTGGCCGGAGCAGCCTGAAACGATGCAATCTGAGTCGGATTGGCAGTCACGTCCACGAGGGGCCGCGACGCAGATTCCGGTGGGGTTGATGCCAAGGTTGCAGTTCGGGTCGTTTGATCCGTCTGGGCACTGGTATTGGCATTCAAAGCCGGCTTCGCATTGTTCTCCGTACATCGAGCAGGTCGCGACAGCAGCGATGCAGATTCCTGATGGGTTGATGCCAAGATTGCAGTTCGGGTCGTTCGATCCGTCTGGGCACTGGTAATCGCATTCAAGGCCGTCAGCGCAGGCGCTGCCGTACATCGAACAACCATCGCCGATTTCTCCCAGACCGTTACAAGCGCTTTCGGTTGCGAAATGCTCGTAGCCTCCAGGAACGTTGCAAGGTGATGGGTATTCGCAGCAGGTTCCGTCGACTGGATTTTTTCCGAAGGTTTGGATGCCGGCGCAGCGCACGTAGGGTGCAGGATTGGTCCACTGGCACGAAGGCTCAGGGTTGCACTGGCACATGTCACAGCCTTCGTAATCCGTTTGATAGCCGTTTTCGCAGAAGAGGTCGCAAACGATGGCGCGGCATTGGCCCGATTCACACGTTCCACCGGCGCAGCCGATGCTAAGTGTGAAGTCGCCTTGTTGGAACGAATAATCGCGGACGATCACAAGGTACGTGCCGGTCTTTTTGACTTCGAAGTGCATGAACGAATCGTAGGTTCCGCCCTCGGGCGAATCGTCGTTTGCAGCGATCAAGCCGCCGTAGGCTCCCGAAGGACGTTTGGGGCCGTAAAGACCCGCAACAGCGTCAAATCCACGTGAAACGCCAGTGACGCGGATGTCGACGATATCGCCCTCTTCAAAAGCGACCTCGTAACCTTGGTAGATTTTGTTCCCAGGAGGGTTGTACGAATCCGAGTACGAATCGTCGATACGAATGGCGGCGCGGATATCCGTATAACCGGCTGTGCGCCAGTCGCCTTTACCATCCACCGAGATTTCGCCCGGTAAATCAGCCGAGGTCTTTGCCGGTTGTGCGTCGCCACAAGCTGCTGCAAATGCAAGCAGGCCAATCAACATCCAATTCATTCGTTTCATTCGTGTCCCTCACAATCGAGCTGTGTGCCGGATACCTACATCAACTCACATGGCACATCAATAGCGCTTGGTGGAATTTCATTGGGCTTTGCCGGGACACGACCCAAACGGTGACCTCTTTTCGCTGCCCTATCACATCAATTCGCCCAAGATTCATTGAGCCCGGAGTCTGGTCACAGGCCGTATACAAT
>Ga0210026_1000893_pt1 | contig 31966 bp, 31 predicted proteins | sample CryGeymeta201509_FD_183977 | JGI IMG/M metagenome (GOLD analysis project Ga0210026, IMG submission 183977) | Groundwater microbial communities from Crystal Geyser aquifers in Utah, USA - Crystal Geyser metaG 2015-09 (SPAdes) (version 2) | ecosystem: Environmental > Aquatic > Deep subsurface >...
TTCGGAAAGCTCGCTGACCACCACACCCAGACGGTTACTGGTGTTTTCTTTCGGGCTGGCATTGTTCAGTGCCAGTTCCGCGCCATCGCCATCCGGCAGCACGCCAATGGTTACGTTGATTTTCTTACGCTTACCGTTGCGCACCACGTCCAGCTTGACGCTGCTGCCCGGCTTCACCCGGCCGACCTGATGCGGCAGATCGGACGACAGATAAATTGACTTGCCGTTGAAGTGGGTAATGATGTCGCCATTTTTCAGGCCGGCCGCTTCCGCCGGACTGCCAGGCACAATCTGTGCGACCAGCGCACCGGCTGCTTTTTCCAGACCAAAGGATTCAGCCAGATCTTTGCTGACCTCCTGAATCACCACCCCCAGCCAGCCGCGGCTGACTTTGCCTTTATCTTTCAGCTGATCCGCAACATCCATGGCCACATTGATGGGAATAGCAAAGGACACCCCCATAAAACCGCCGGAACGGGTGTAGATCTGGGAGTTGATACCCACGACTTTGCCATCCAGATTAAACAGCGGGCCGCCGGAGTTGCCGGGGTTGATAGCCACGTCGGTCTGTATAAAGGGGACATAATTTTCGTTCGGCAGGCTGCGGCCTTTGGCGCTGACAATACCGGCCGTCACCGAGTAATCAAAACCAAAAGGTGAACCAATGGCGACCACCCACTCGCCGACTTCGAGCGCATCCGAATCGCCGAGTTCCACGATAGGCAGATTCTTGGCTTCGACCTTCAGCAGGGCCAGATCGGAGCTTTCATCGGCGCCAATCAATTTGGCTTCCAGCTCACGACGATCATTAAGACGCACAACAATTTCGTCAGCATCTTTGATCACATGATTATTGGTCAGGATATAGCCATCTTTGGAGACGATAAAACCGGAGCCGAGCGATGCCCGCTCCTGTTCTCCGCCACCACGGGGACCCTGCCCCGGCGCACCAAAGAAGTGGCGGAATATTTCCGGCACATCTTCCGGCAGGCCATAACGTTGCTGAAAGCCGTTACTCTGCACATGTTGCACGGTACTGATATTAACCACCGCTGGTGAGGTTTCCTTCACCAACTCGCGGAAATCGGGTAGCTCCGCCCGGGCCACAGAGGCCAGTAACAGCAGAGGCAGCACTAACATACGGATCATCTGTGTCATGGTTTTTCCTTGCTCAAACATGTTCTGAGTGGATCATAGGGATTCGTTCACAACCCGGCTTTAACGCCGGTTGCCATTGCGACTGATAACGCTCTGCCAGTCGGCGGGCCAGCATAAAACCCGCACCTAAACCGCCAATGGCGGCCAGACCGGCCCAACCATCGCTGCCCGTCAATTGGCCGGCCACTGCACCGCCAATCAACCCCAGCAATGGCAGGCCGTACATAACCAGAGCACTCAGCGCCAGACTGCCTTGCGGCAGACTGAGCACCACCTGCTGACCAGGCTGAAGTTTCTGTTCGGTGTTAACCCACAGACGCATTGGTCGCCCCAGCTTGCTCATACTGTGCTGGCCACAGCCAGAACGGGCATTGCAGCTGTTGCAGGCGCTGCGCTGGACGGCTTCAACCCAGATACCACCATCGCCCTGCTCTATGACCTCAACGATTTCCTGACTCATCGTCTGTTTATTCCTCTGTCACCGACAGCGCACTGTTTACAGCATCGACATGATGTTCTGCAAGCGCACCCGGCACGATCGATGTGGCGATACGAATCATGGTGTCGGCGGGCAATTCGCCCACCACCGTCACCCGTAAACGGCCATGACTGCTGCCGTCGCCATCAGCAGCGCCTGCAGTATGATCCCGGTAGCGCACAACCGCCGCCGTGGCGCCCCAGCGACGGGTGATTTCCGGCATCTGTTCCTGGTTTACCGGATCGATAAACAGGGTAAACGCCGCTAACCCATCGCTGTACATCAGACGCACCGGCAGCGTATCTGCGGTGCGTTGTTCAGCGTCAGCATCCGCCGTCCGCGGAGAACCGGCCTGAATTACAGCGGTAATACGAAAACCTGCCGGAATCCAGTTCGGCAGCCAGCCAATACCGTCGGTACTGATTGCTTGCTGATCGGGAGAAACGGGATAAAGTGTCAGCTTATGGCCCTGATCATCGGGCTCGAAAGCGGCCGCAGACAGATCAAGGCCAATCTCAATTTGGGCAAACTGAAACCGTTCCAGCACCTGTTGATGGTTATTGAGCAGATCAGAACGCAGCAGCAGACCGGTATTCTGATCCAGCCACAACTGATAGCCATAACGGTCATTGTCCACCGGAGTCACCTGCAGGCGCTGAGCAAACCGACCGGCAATGCGTTCAACGCCACCTAAGGTGAAATGGTACTGGTCTTCAACATCCATCACCCGCGAGAAGCCGTGTAATGGATTGCTGAGTTCACTGTTAAAACGCGGGGAGTGTTCACCGGGGTGAATGCAAATAATATCCTGACCATGACGCACCATTTCGCGCGGCAGGCCGGTAAGGTGCAGCAACTTTTCCTGCTCCACCCCATCAATCATACCGTGGGTAATGGCCAGCGTTTGCCATTGCTGGCCATCGCCATAAATCAGTACGCCACGGTAATTTTGTTGTTGAAAAGCCTGGGTCATGCGTTCCAGCCAGCCCCGGGCTCCTTCTTCAGCCTGCGCGCCTGCAGTAAACAGACTGAAATTGAGAGCCAACAGGCTGAAGCTCAGGGTAAGCAGTAATCTGCCTGCCCTCATTTGCCGCCCTCAGCCGGTTGCTGAAAATCCACCACGCGGGCGAAAGGAATGGCGGCACGGCTACCGCTCATGGTGGCCTGCTCAGTATGCTGCAGGACGTATTCCTGCAACTTACGCTGGGCGGCTTCAAGCTGTGCCGCATCGGTTTCTGACAGTGTCTGAACCGGAGCAGAAGCCAATTGTACGGCGGCAGGCTGCAATGTTTGTTGTTCGGCGACCAGAGCATCGGGTTCTGCACTGTTCATACGCACGCCGACCAGCACAGCCAGTGTTACTGATGCAGCCACAGCGCCAGAGGCCAGCCAGCGTAACTTATGGCCATTAGCTGCCAACGGCTGAGGGCGACTGACTTCATCCATCGGTTCACCGTCCAGCGCCTGCATAATGCCACGCGACAGATCCACCGCAGCAGCCGGTTCGCCGCGCATCAGTGAGCCCATCATCTGATAACGCTGCCAGGTGCCGCGCAGTTCGTCGTCCTGCTCCAGCTGATTAAGTATGCGGCGAACTTCCAACTCGTCGGTTTCACCGTCCATCAGGGCGGATAAGGATTCGTTTATACGTTCATTCATCGGTTGCTATCCTCCCGGTCAGGCGATGGCGCTGGCTGTATCGGCCAGCAGCGGCTGCATTTTGCGGTCAATGGCTTCACGGGCGCGGAAAATCCGCGACCGCACAGTGCCGATCGGACATTCCATCACCTCGGCGATTTCTTCGTAACTCATGCCTTCCAGCTCGCGCAGGGTTACCGCCATACGCAATTCTTCCGGCAGAGCTTCAATGGCATCGAACACCACTTTTTGCAGCTGGTCGCGCTGCAACAAACCATCCGGGGTTTCGATATCTTTCATGTTAGCTTCGTCGGCGAAAAACTCGGCATCTTCCAGATCAATGTCGCGGGTCGGTGTTTTACGCCCGCGGCTGACCAGATAATTTTTCGCCGTATTCACCGCGATACGGTACATCCAGGTATAAAACTGACTTTCGCCACGAAAGCCGGGCAGCGCGCGATACGCTTTGATGAAGGCTTCCTGAGTCACGTCCTGAGCTTCGGCAAAGTCGGATACAAAGCGTCCGACCAGCGCCAGAATGCGGTGCTGATATTTGATGACCAGCAGATCGAATGCTCGCCGGTCACCCTTTTGTACGCGGGCGACCAGTTGTCGATCTGTATGTTGTTGATCTGTCATGCTGTTTTCCGCTGTCGTGCGCTGTGTCTCTACAGCCATTGCTAAGCTCATCTACCCAGCCTCCTGTATGCCAGTGTGTCGACCTGGTTCTGGGAGGATAGAGGGGATTTATTCGGATTAGTTCCGCCAGAGTGTATCATGGGCGGCAAATGTGGCCGATGGCGGACAGAAACTTATTCCCCGTACAGCGTCCGTTATGGCCCGTCCGGCACTGGCATCTGCCACCGTGGCGGCATTATAGTGCCCACCACTTTGATACGTACAATACAGCATGAGCCAATCTTTCTCTTTCGATGTTCTTATTATTGGCAGCGGTGCCGCCGGCCTGACGCTGGGGTTGTCACTGCCCGACCATATCAACGCTGCCATTATCAGCAAAGACAGCCTGGATGCCGGCTCTACCCGCTGGGCCCAGGGCGGCGTGGCCGCTGTGCTGGATGAAGACGACAGCGTTGAAGCCCACGTACAGGACACCCTGATCGCCGGTGCCGGTCTGTGCCATGAGCCCAGCGTGCGCTTTACCGTGGAAAACTCCACCGCCGCGATTCAGTGGCTGATTGATATCGGCGTGCCTTTTACCCAGGACAGCCCGGATCATTTTCACCTGACCCGCGAAGGCGGTCACAGCGCGCGACGGATTATTCACGCCGCCGACGCCACCGGCCATGCCATCTCCGATACACTGCTGGCGCGGGCGAAAGAAAAGCCCAACCTCAAGCTGTTGCAGAACTACATCGCCATTGATCTGATCACCCGCGAAAAACTCGGCAGTGGTGGTCATGGCTGCATCGGTGCCTATTTCCTCAATAACGATACCGGCGATGTCGACGTCATTACCGCCCGTTCGGTGGTACTGGCGACCGGCGGCGCCAGCAAGGTGTACCTGTACACCAGCAACCCCGATGGTGCCTCCGGCGATGGCATCGCCATGGCCTGGCGTGCGGGCTGTCGCGTCGCCAATATGGAATTCAACCAGTTCCACCCGACCTGTCTGTATCACCCGCAGGCCAAATCCTTCCTGATTACCGAAGCGGTACGCGGTGAAGGCGGCAAACTTCTGCTGCCCAATGGCCAACGTTTTATGCAGCGTTTCGATAAGCGTGCCGAGCTGGCCCCGCGCGATATCGTCGCCCGCGCCATCGACCACGAAATGAAACGCATTGGTGCCGATTGCCTGTTCCTGGATATCAGCCACAAGCCGGCCGACTTTATTAAAGAGCACTTCCCGACTATTTATGAGCGCTGCCTGGAACTGGGCATCGACATCACCCGCCAGCCCATTCCGGTGGTTCCGGCGGCGCATTACACCTGCGGTGGCGTAGTCACCGATATTCATGGCCGTACCGATATTGAACATCTGTACGCCATTGGCGAAACCGCCAGCACCGGCCTGCACGGTGCCAACCGTCTGGCCAGTAACTCCCTGCTCGAGTGTCTGGTGTTTGCGCGCTCGGCGGCAGCTCATATCGCCGCCAACATTGACCGTGAAACACCGGCACCTCAGGCTCCGGCCTGGGATGCCAGCCAGGTCACAGATTCCGATGAAGATGTGGTGATTGCCCATAACTGGGACGAATTACGGCGCTTTATGTGGGATTACGTCGGTATTGTGCGCACCACCAAACGCCTGGTGCGCGCCCAGCACCGGGTGCAGATGCTGCGCCAGGAAATTCAGGAGTTTTACAGTAACTACCGGGTTAGTAATGACTTACTTGAGTTACGTAATCTGGTGGACGTAGCGGATGTCATTATCCGCTCAGCGCTGTTACGTAAAGAAAGCCGGGGTCTGCATTTCAGCCGCGATTATCCGCACCCACTGCCACGCGCGTTTGACACCGTCCTGACACCTAAGTACCTGAAGGAACTGGGCGAACTCTGACTAAAGATGCTTGCTTTGACAGGGTAAAAAGCAACGGCCTGAAGCGTGTCGTTGCTATTGGTAATCAGTGCAGATCGTTATACAACACTGCCGTCAGGCGGCGGTAATCTTCCGCCCTGCCAACACTGTCCGGGCGGATCATCAGCCGCTGCCAGGGCCAGAACGACCACTCCAGAATCAGTACATCGGCGCGGCGCACACTGCCATAACGCCAGCGCACCCGAAGCTTGCGGCCACGCTGCTCAAGCCACCAGCCACGGCGATCATAGCCAATTTTATGTACTGCAAAGCGACGCCAGCCCAGCAGCATCAGCGACAACAGCAAGACACTGGAAATAGCCCAGCCAAGCGGCGACAGCAGACAACCGAGCAGCAGTAAGACCATGAGCAGAAAAGCGCCATCCAGCCAGCGCTGTCGGCGCGATGGCTGCAGCAACCACTCAGCGCTTGCGGGCATGCTCCAACACCAGCTCTACAATGCGCGCCATGTCGGCATTATCCGGCGTCTGGGATTCCATAAACCAGGTGAACAGATCGGGGTCTTCATGCTCCAGTAACTGGCGGTAACGGACTTTATCTTCCGCGCTCAGACTGGTGAAAGCCTGCTCGGCAAAGGGTACCAACAGTACATCCAGCTCCAGCATGCCACGACGGCTGTGCCAGCGGACGCGTTTTGCTTCAATTTCGTCAGACACTCAGAGTTCCTCATTTAATAATCCGCGGCGGGTACAACACCCGGCTGCCAGCAAGCGGATGGCCGCCACGGCAACGATAAAAACGCAGTATATCAAAGCTGAATGCCGATACTGCTATGCGGCGAAGGAATTACGCCGATAGCCACACAATCTGCGTCGTTAAGTGAACCGCCGATTTGCAGTAAACTGCGCGTTATATTCGTTATCACCGACACAAGATCCGTAACCACTATGTCTACAGAATCCATCGTCATCCCTGCTCAGACCGGCCCTCAGGGGTTTATCCCCGCTAACAGCGCCACACACGGATTAACCTGGTTATCCGCTTTTGCGCTGCTGGAAATCAGCGGCCCGGACAGCGAACGCTTTTTGCAGGGACAGCTGACCTGCGATATGGCCAACCTCAGCGACGAGTTCTGGTCGTTGGGCGCTTGCTGCACCGCCAAAGGACGCATGGTGGCGAACTTTGTTATCGCCCGCCATGGCGATAACGTCTGGCTGCGCCTGCCACGGGCGCAGGTTTCAACATTGCGCCAGCATCTGGCACGCTACGCGGTGTTTTTTAAAGTCACCATGACCGAGCATCTGGACGACTGGCTGATTACCGCCAGCCTGCCCGCCTCTGCCGTTAGCGACAGCACCAGCCGGATACCCGAGCGTCAACTGCAGCACAACAGCGCCGATAACAGCCTGACCCTGCACTGGCCCGATGGCCGGGTGGAATATTGGCAACCGGCAGCAAAAGCCAGCGAACAACTGCAACAGGCGGCCGCACTGACGGACGAATATCGTTGGTGGCAGGCCGATCTGGCCGAAGGCATTGTCTGGGTCGAAGAGGCCAGCCGCGAGGCCTGGGTGCCACAGTTTATTGACTGGCATATTCACGACGGAATCAGCTTCCGTAAAGGCTGCTATACCGGCCAGGAAATCGTCGCCCGCCTGCAATATCTGGGAAAAAGCAAAAAGAATCTGGTTGCGGTAACCGCGACCACTGACAGCGAAATCGCGCTGATGACCCCTCTGCAGGACAGTCAGGGTAAGACGCTGGGCGACATTGCCGCCTGGTACGGCCGTATTGGCCTGGCGGTGATGAACAGCGACTGGCCGGAAGACGGTATAAAAGCCGGGGAAATTCCCGTCACTCTCGCTCGTCTTTCCTATACTGACAGCACAACTGAGCAGAATAACAGCGACGTCCCTGCAAACGCTGCTGACCCTGCAGAAACAAACGACTGATCCGGCCAGATGGGCCGGACCAATGAGAGGCCGGCCCATGAGTAACCTGGCACAACAGGTAAAAGACGATATCGTAGCCCAGATCAAGAATGACGAACTGGTGCTGCCTACCCTGCCCGAAATTGCCCTGCGCGTACGCGAAGTGGCCGAAGACGCCAACGCCACCATTCCCCAGCTGAGCCAGATTATTGCTCAGGACCCGGCGCTCAGTGCCCGCATTATTAAAGTCACCAACAGCCCGTTAATCCGTGCCAGCAGCCCGGTCACCGACCTGAGTACGGCGATATCGCGCCTGGGCATCGATTTCACCAGCAATCTGGCCATTGGTCTGGCGATGGAGCAGATGTTTCAGGCAACCCACGACATTATCGATAAGCGCATGCGTGAATGCTGGGCACGGGCCATGGAAATAGCTTCGTCAGCTCAGGTGCTGGCGCGCCACTTCACCAAGCTGCAGCCGGATCAGGCTATGCTCGCCGGGTTGGTACACCAGATTGGTATGCTGCCGATTCTGGCCTATGCCGAAAATCACAGCGATCTGCTCAACGACAGTTTCTCGCTGGATATGGTGCTGGAAAAACTGCACCCGTCACTGGGCAGCTATATTCTACGCAGTTGGGAGTTTTCACCGGAGTTGGTCAATGTGCCGAAGGAGTATCTGAATCTGCAGCATCAGGCTGACAGTGCCGATTACTGCGATCTGGTGCAGGTGGCGACTCTGCAGAGCTACGACGGCTCCGACCACCCACTGGCAAAAATCAACCGAGGCGAGCTGGGTTCCTATCAGCGCCTGGGTCTGGATGCCGACGAAGAAGTCACGCAGTGGCAGGAGCTGAACGATGAAGCCGAAGCCACCCAAACCGCCCTGCGCTGATAAGCACCTGCCTGCTACGTAACTGTGTTACAAAAATACCTGTGTTAGATAAGTACCTGCGCTGGCCTCAGATATGGGCCAGCGGATGTTTATCCTGTGGCCAGGGAGAGTGCATCAACGCTTCAATCCAGCTGGCCGGAACATCATCAACATGAGCGTGTTGCCAGCGCGGTTTAAAATCCTTATCCACCACCATCGCGCGAATGCCTTCGGCAAAGTCCGGATGGCGTACCGACTGATAGGCCAGCACCAGCTCCCACTGCACCACTTCTTTTAAACTCATCTGCTTGCCACGGTGCAACTGCTCCATAATCAGGTGCGCTGTTGCCGGACAACCGGCTTTAAAGTTATCCAGCCCTTGCTGCAACCAGACATTCTCACTGCGGTGCTGCGCAAAGCGCACGGCAATTTTGCTCAGGTCATCACAGGCGAACAATTCATCCAGCTCGGCCTGCACCGGCTGCAATTGACTGGCTGGCATGCTCTCCACCACTGGCGTTTCCAGAGCATGCAGCAGCGCGCGTACCGTATGATGATTTGCGGCCTGGTTATCGCTCCAGTCCTGCTGACGCAGCTGCGCCAGCACCTCATCCTGTTGCGCATGCGTCAGGCAATAGTGCGTCAGCTTCAGATCTTTGCAATCCACGGCATTCATATGGCTGCCGGATAACCCCATCCAGTGACCGGCCGGATACGGCAGGCGTGACAGATACCAGCTGGCGGCGACATCCGGAAACAAGCCAATACGGACTTCCGGCCACGCCAGTTTCAGCGTTTCAGTGCCTACACGATGATTGGCACCAATAAACAGCCCCAGTCCGCCGCCCATGACAAAACCATTTCCCCAGGCAATTAATGGCTTGGAAAATAAATGCACGCGGTAATTTTTGCCGTATTCTCCGCTGAAAAAATTATCCGCGTAACGGCAATGGTCCTCGCCTTCGGCCTGCATGCTGTCATACAGCTGACGGATATCACCGCCGGCACAAAAGGCTTTATCACCGGCACCGCGCATCAGCACCGCGACCAGTTTGTCGCTTTTTTCCCAGCGCTTCAGTTGCTTGTCGATCAGGTTGACCATGGTCAGATCGACAGCGTTCATGGCTTTGGGCGCATTCAGGGTCAGCACACCGATTTTATGGCCGGAACGGGTGGTCAGGGTGTCAAACAGAACCGGGGATTCAGCAGTCAAAACAGTCTCCTTAAATGGTCTCATAGCCTGATCATATTCATTAAACAGGTTCTGATAATGTTCAGCAGCGCAGAGTTTGTGGCAAACAAGCCCTGGCACCCACGCATCATACAGGAGTGTTACACTCGCACGGAAAGCCACAGCCTGCCAGAGTGAACGCCAGCATGACGCCATTACTGAGTCTGATCATAATTGCCGCTATTATCGGTCTGTTGCTGACCCTGATGCTAGTCGACCGAGGTAGCAGAGGCGCTGAATTATCCAGCCTGGCCGATCAGCTGGGGCTTGCCTATCGCCCCTACGCCTCCATTAGCCAGCGCATCCGTGATGCGCACTTCCAACTGCTCGATATTGGTCAGTTCCGTAATTTCCGCCACCTGCTCGAAGGACGGCTGGACGACGATGACAGCCGCTATCTTAACCTGTTCGACTACAGCCTGATTACCGCCGGTGGCGCTTCCACGCAAACCGTCATTCTGCTGCCCTGCCCAATGCCCGAGGGCTGTGCGTTCAGCATCTGTCGTAAACGCTGGCTGCAGGAAGACGTTTTTTCCGAAAGCCAGCACAAGAAACTTGAACCCTTATCGGAACAGCAAAAACCCCTGCTGCTGCGTCAATGGCAATTACACAGCAGTCATGGCGAACGTTTATGGGCTTTGCTGAAACCGGAGGTCTGCGATTGGCTTTTGGCGCATCCTCACCTTCACATTGAATGGGCAGATGGCATTCTGCTGCTCTGCCGGCCACATCATGTTCTGCCGCCGGCTCAGGTTAATGAGGCCCTGCAGCATGCCCTGCAATTTATTCAGTGTCTGCAACACAACGCCAAAACGATCTGACCACTCGTCTGCATTTCAATAATAAATAACAACAGGTATTTTTTATGTTGCGATTGTCCGCACGCGTTCAACCTTCAACACGCTGGCTTGCCAGCATAGCAACACTGGCCACCTTGCTGCTCGGCGGCTGCTCTGCGGGTCAACAGGAAGTGATTTACGACAAAGCCATTGATTTTGCCCGCAGCGCCGTTGACCTGACACTGAAAACCGCGGATACCGGCGACGTCAATATGAGCTACCTGGAACGTCAGGGCACAGGACCAACCGTGCTGTTGCTTCATGGATTTTCAGCCAACAAAGAAACCTGGCTGAAATTTGCCGCCGAACTGCCGCAGGATTATCACCTGATTATTCCTGACCTGGCCGGCCATGGTGAAACACCGGCACCGCTAAATCAGGATTATAATTTAATCCGTCAGGCCGAGCGCCTGCACCAGCTGATGACGATTGCCGGGGTAAACCAGTTTCACATTGCCGGTAACTCCATGGGCGGCGCGATCAGCGCTATTTATGCCACCCGCTACCCGCAACAGATTCTGAGCCTGACGTTAATGGATGCTGCCGGTGTTGATGCGCCAGAGCAAAGCGAATATATGCAGGCGCTGGCTCAAGGTAAAAATCCGTTAATTGCCACCGACGAAGAAAGTTTTGAATATCGCTGGAATTTCGTCATGAGCGAACCACCACTGCTGCCATGGCCGCTGCGTCCGGTGGTTGTGCGTAAAACCATCGCCCGCGAAGGTATTAACCGCGAAATATTCAGCGATATGCTCGCTACCCGCGAAGAACTGGAAGCCAGCCAGTTTGAACAACAGCTGAGCGAAAAAGTCACCATGCCAACGCTGATTATCTGGGGAGAGGAAGATCGCGTGCTGGACGTTTCTGCCGCGCAGGTATTTAAAGAAAAATTACCGCAAGCGCAGGTAAAAATTTACCCCGGCATCGGCCATTTACCGATGGTAGAAATTCCGGCGAAAACGGCCGAGCTGTACAGCCGTTTTATTGCAACCGCGGAATAATTCTGCAAAAGAGAGAATGCAGGCCCAAAAGCCCCTTTTTCAGGCACTGCTGTCCCACAGTTTGGAGTGACATTGTGTCACTCCAAACGGCAGCATTGATCGACTACTGTTTTTCAATCAGAAACGCCTTTCCGGGGCAAGCCCCTGGCCCCCTGTAAGGAGAGGTATCTCCTTACGATCCTCTCTTTTCGGCGCGTCCGGCTTCATCCAGCCAACGGCAATGATTATGCGGCACGCAAAACAATTCGCCCCGGAACGACACTTTAAAACACCAACAATTTGTATCCTTCCGGGGCAGGGTTTTGCTCTGAAGGCCGCAGAATCATCTGGTTGTCTGGCGCCGCACGATCGCCGGTTTTAATAATCCGCTCAGCCATATTCCAGAGTAAACAGCGTTTGAGACGTAAAATTTCAGTTCAGCTACTTGCTCTGAAAAGCAGCAGTGCGGTGACGGTTTTCTGCGCCTCTGGGGCCGCCGCAGAAACCGCTGAGATGTCTGCTCTGTCCGCAGGGTCGGTTAATGCTCCTGCCAAACCGACATTTCCGCCATCCCTGGCGGTCAGATGCGCAAGCGGCCCGGCCATGGACAATTTTGTCGGGAACAAAATTGAACAGCCGAAGGCTGGCCCAAAGGGCGAAAGGCAGGATGCCTGAAGTCTCCCGATAAGGCACGCGGCCAGTAAATATCAAGGTTTCAAGGAATACGGCCCAGAAAGCGCGAAGCTGGGGTCTGCCCGCCGGCAAGGGGATAAGTTCCCCTGCGAGGCATTGGGCCTTGATGTTAAAAAATGCTGTTTTTGTCAGCTATGGTGCTGATTAAAACTGTGGGACAGTAGCCCCGTTACCCGGGGCTTTTTTATGTTTTTTAATAACGTTTAAACCGGTTGCAAACGCAACAGTGTCCGCGCCATATATTCTCCCTGATAAGCGGCAAGACTCAACTCCAGCTCTGACGGCTGACGACTGCCATCAGCGCCGGCAATGCAGGCGGCTCCCAGCGGTGAGCCGCCTTTTACCACGCTGATATCCGTTAACCCCGGTGCGGTATACGGCAGGCCGGTAATCAACATACCGTGATGCAGCAGCGTGGTATGAAACGACTGTATCGTGGTTTCATTACCACCGCCGGTGCCGGTTGAGGTAAACACACTGGCCAGTTTTCCCACCAGTGCGTTCTGCATCCACAGGCCACCGGTCTGATCGAGAAAATTACGCATCTGCGCTGCCATATTGCCGAAGCGGGTTGGCGTGCCAAAAATAATACCGTCATAGTCGGCTAATTCGGCAACGCTGGCTTCATCTCCGGCCTGCTGCATTTTAATACCGGCTTTTTCCGCTATCTCAGAACTCAGGGTTTCCGGTACACGCTTCAGACTGACGTCGACCCCCGGAATTTTACCGGCACCTTCTGCGACGGCCTGTGCCATGGTTTCGATATGGCCATAACTTGAATAATATAAAACCAGTAATTTTTTCATGCTGCCTCCGCCAGTTGCTGTTCAATTAATTGTTCTAACTGCTCATTGGTTAACGTGCTGGAAACCAGCGTTTTACCATTAATCAGCAAGGTTGGAATCGAACGAACATTCAGCCGCCGTGCCAGCGCTATATCATCTTCCACCTGCAGGCGAAGCTCTTCCGTTTTTACCTGTGCAGCCAGAGCCTTACCGTCAAATCCCAGCGTATTGGCTGCGGCTATCAGAGTGTCTTCACTGCCAATATTTTCATTCAGCAGCAGATGACGACGCTGAATTTCGTCGAACATATCCCAGTGGGCAGCAGTGCCGTAGGTTATTTCTGCGGCCTTGGCGAACAGTGCCGCCAGCCAACCGGACGGATAAGAAAAAGGCTTGGCGCGCATGCCCTCGGTATTAAAACGGGCCGGATCATCGGCAGCTGCCTGACACTGCTGCCAGTGGCGCAGAATTTCGGCTTTTGCCAACGCCATTGAGCCAAAGCGCTCAATCATTTCCTGCTCATTACGCTGCAATACAAAACAGCGCTGACGGATCTGAACCTGCGGATGATCCGCCCAGCGGCGTAAACGTGGGCTGAGCACATAGCACCAGCCGCAAACAGCATCGTGGAAAAAATCGATTGTGATCATTGTTGCTCTCCTGTTGCAGATATTGGACGGAGAGCAGATTACGGCCAGAGGAAAATAAAAAATAATGAAAAGAACGGCTGAATATACGCCGTTTTTTGCATGTTTATTCGGCGGGTAGGGTCTGGGTCAGCAATTCATACAGGCGGTCAACGGCAGTCAGATGTGCAGGCTCCGGGTTCAGACCGATATACAAGGCCACTTCCCGCTCATTGCCGGCTGCCAGAGTAAGGCGCTGCATCTGCCCGGTAATCAGATATTCCGGCAGCCAGGCAAAGCCCACTCCGGCTTCTACCGCCTGCTGAGCAAGTGCTGCAGAATCAAGGGTCAGACGCTGCTGTGCTGCCAGCCAGCCACTGTCGCGATTGGCGCTGCCACTATCACGTAACACGATTTGGCAGTGTTGTTTAAGGTCACTGTCAGTGAGTTGCCCGGCGCTCGCCAGCGGATGAGATAAACCGCAGACACAGTGTTTACGCACCGCCAGTAAAGGCTCACTCAGTATGTCATGGGGTAATTGGCTGGCGATGGCGACAGCAACCAGGCCCTGTTCCAGCAGCTGCGCGGCACCCGATAACGCACTTTCATAAATCTGTACCGACACCTGTGGCATTTCTGCGCTGAACTGCGCCAGTCGCGGTAACCAATATGCCGGAGGTAACAGGACATCCACCGCCAGGGCGATTTCCTGACGCTGTGCCAAAGCACTATCGGTAGCTTTTATTTCCAGCGATTCGGCGCGGGCCAGTAAAGCCCGTGCCTGCACCAGCAATTGTTCCCCGGCCAGCGTCAGCTGCGACTGGCGTCCCTGAACCTGAAATAAGGGCTGATTTAATAAAGATTCCATTTTTTTCAGACTGTGCACCACCGCCGACTGGCTTTTGCAGAGATATTCTGCCGCTTTAATGGTGCTGCCCTGCTCAGCCGTCGCAACAAAAGTGCGCCACATTTCCAGAGTAATTTTCATACTGTTTTAAACCGCATATCGATCTGGGGATACAACCGTATTTCCTGACGGAAACCGGCGATGTCAGAGCTTGCTTACAGCGGAGAGCGTGGCTCTGACAATATACTGAGCAGCTCTGACAACCTACGATGACAAAGTTATTCGTCCGCCCAGGATAATACCTGCCCGGTAACGGCGCCGCCATCAATGACAAATTCACTGCCGGTTGAGTAGGTTGCTTCGGTAAACATAAAGCGCGCCATACGTGCCACTTCGACCGCTTCGCCAAAACGCGGAATCGGCTGAGCCGCTGCAATGTTATCCGGCAAGCCGTCGGTCATTGAGGTGCGAATCGGTCCGGGATGCAACGACATAACGCGAATATTATATGGTGCCAGATCCAGCGCCGCGGCTTTGGTCAGCCCGCGTACACCCCACTTACTGGCAACGTACCCCGCAAGGCCGCCATAGCCCTGCAAACCTGCGGTCGACGAAGTATTCACAATCGTCCCGCCTCCGGCCTTTTTCAACACCGGAGTAACAAAATGAATACCGAGAAAAACACCATATAAATTAATATCGGTTACGCGTTTAAATTCTTCCGGCAAACTGTTTTCCAACCCGGTAAAACCAACAATCCCAGCGTTGTTAAACAGTGCATTCAAACCACCGACTTCGGCCACAGCAAAAGCGATGACCCTTTCCCAATCTTCCGGGCTGGCCACATCCAGGTGCTGATAATGCACCCGCGATCCCAGTTCGTTGGCCAATGCCTGTCCAGAGTTATCCTGCACATCGGCAATAACCACCTGCGCACCATCCGCCGCCAGCAGGCGGGCGGTAGCCGCGCCAATACCGCTGGCTCCGCCGGTGATGAGTATTTTCAGTTCGTCGATTGCTATCGCGTCCATAATCCATTCTCCGCAGTGAAATAAGGCCGGTTCAGTAGCCTGTACGATCCTCAGTCCATAACAACACAGGCAAAAAAAAATCCGCTACCACAAGCGTGGCAGCGGATTTTTGTGTCTGCGACGGATCACTGACGTACGGTTAACTGACGCCCGCTATCAAGACACGCAAGCTTACTGACGGGTCAGGGTTTTATCAAAGGCGCGGGTCACTTCACCGCTGACTTTATCAACGGTATAAGAGGTTGCGCGGAATTCATCGCCAGCGATTTCGATATAGAAAAAGCCCAGCGTTTTATCCTGCTGCCAGTAAGCGGCGTTGCGTTCGGTATCTTTGAACTCACGGCTCTTTCCACCGGCACCGGAAACCATGTGCAGGGTTTTACCGCATTTATCGACTGGTTTCAGGAATTGCAGTTCGTGATCGTGACCGGCAATCATCACATCCACTTTGTTACAGACATGATCTTTCAGCATGTCGTAATACACCACACCGGCACCGGGGAAACCATCGTACATTCCGGCATTACCGTGCTTACCGTTGGACAGAAACGGATGATGGGCAAAGGCAATTTTCCACGGTGCAGAAGCGTCATTCAGCTCGCGATCAATCCATTTGGCCTGCGTTTTTTTGTACGGCAGCTGCCAGTATTCTGCATCGGCATCACCGACTGCGGCCAGCGGATTAGAATCGAGGGAGAAAAAGTTAACCAGTGGCTGCTCTTCGTTTAACGGCGCAGAGAAGGTGTAATAACGTGCCGGCATCTGCCACTTATTACTTGGGCGGTTCTGCTGGTAGTGATAATCCACCTGAATATCGCCTTTATCGTTATCCAGACCATCGCCACCGAATAACCAGGAGTTATCGTGGTTGCCCAGCGTCATATAAAACGGGAAGTTGAGGTTTTTATACGGGTCTTCAAATTTAGTCTGAAACTGAATATCCGATACCGAATCGACGCCGGCTTCATAAATGTTATCGCCCAGTCCAATGGCGAAATCACAACCGCGCTCGGCACACACCGATTCCAGCGCTGCTGCCACTTTGTACTGACCATCGTCACCGGTACCCATGTCACCGATGGCAATAAAGCGCACGGTTTTGTTCACCGTGCCAACATCCGGCAGCGGCTCCGGGGTTTTCGACATGGCCAGCGCCTGAGCCGCGACCACACTGCTCAGCAGTACAGGAAGCATCATTTTGTTCATGGGTATCTCCTTCAATAGCGGTGAGTGCATCGTTATAGAACCGCCGCAGCATAGTGGCACCATGTTACAGCTTTGTTTTTGTTTTATGGCAATGCAGATAACAGCACAAAGGTACCAACTCAGAAAGGACACTGACGGCCAGTGCCGTCCGTTAAGCCTCTACAGCCGATCAGCCAAACGGCGCTCTTCAGCGCTGCGCTGGCCGTGATGCTGCGCGTCATTTCGGCCATATTCAACACAGGCCAGGCACTCTACACTGCGCGCCTTTATAACAAACACCGAAGAACCCAGCTATGGCAAACACAAATACCGCAAACCGCCCTAACCGACTCACAACCGTGGTCAGCAAAGTGAATAAACTGCCAGTGGCATGGCGCGCCAAAGCGCTGTCTCTGATGATGGGACGGGTCATCCCCTTCGCCGGGACCGCCGGAACCCGCGTTGAAAAGCTGACCCCGCAGGAATGCGTGATCGTGATGCGCAACAAGAAAAAAGTGCAGAACCATATCGGCAGCGTACACGCCGCCGCCATGGGCCTGCTGGCCGAATCCGCGACAGGTTTTATGACCGGCATGAGCGTGCCCGATAACCGCATCATCGTTATCCGTTCCATGCAGCTGGAATACCTCAAGCGTGCCAGCGGCGATATGAAAGCGGTGGCCAGCTTCAGCGATGAACAGCTCGACTATGTCAAAAATACTGAAAAAGGCGATATCGAAGTGCCAGTGGTTATTACCGACGCCAGCGGCACTGAAACGGTTAAAGCGACCATGATCTGGGCGTGGACGCCGAAGAAGAAGTAAGTATGTGATGCAGCGGCAAAGGAATTGCCGCAGCCATTACGCGGGAGCAAAACGCTACTGCCGTTCATGCTCCTTACAAATCAGTCCTGCATCTTCTGCTGACAGTGGCTGTTGCAGCAGATTGCAGAAATACCCGTCTTCTGTCTCACTGTTATGGCGACACGAACGGCATATACCAAATGATTTCATCTGATTAGCGCTTAAAAATCCTGTCAGCAATAATTTCAGGGCGGCGCTGACCTGTTGCTGCTCAGCAACCGATAAATGCGCACAGGCTTTAGCAAACATCGGAGAGGGAATCAGCTGCTGCAACAGCTGCTGACCCGCCTCAGTCACGCGCAGATGCGTTACGCGCTTATCCGCGGTATCCGCAACCTTTTGCAGCAATGCCTTTTTTTCCAGCACTTTCAGCGTCTGTGACACAGTGCCTTTGGTCTGCCCCAGATACTCACTCACCGCCATTGGCGTATCCGAATAGCGATTGCAGATCGACAGATAATGCAGTGCCTCCAACTGAACCGGCAACAGGCCGAATTCTGCGCCGCACTGGCGTGCGTCAACCCGGAGTAATTCCCCAAGCCGTTCAACGTGGTTGTAAATCAGATCAGTCATCATTGGCACATAGTATCGACTAAAAACTTTATTGACAACAGAGCAGCCCGTCCCTTAGTGTTTAAAAGGTATCGAGTCGATACATAACTTTGGAGAGAGATAATGAACAGCGCCATTTTTTATCACGCCGGTTGTCCGGTATGTGTCAGCGCAGAACAGGCTCTGCTGGCCGCACTGGATCAGCAGCGCCTGAATCTGAAAGTCGTCCATCTGGGTGAAGAGCCCACCGAAATCACAGCTGCGGAATTAGCCGGCGTAAAATCGGTACCCGCATTGCTGCTCAACGGTCAGGTGCTCCATATCAATTTCGGAGCCTCATTAGACGATTTAAAAGGAGCGCAATAATGGCTAATCATTCACTGTTGCTGGCCTTTATAGCGGCGGGATTTTCTGCCGCAGCCTGTGCGGGCGGCCATCATCACGGCGGCATACAGGCAGAAAAGAAAAATATTGAGCTGGCTCCTTTCGATATTATTCATACCAAAATCACCACTGAAGGCAGTATCGCAACCTTCCATATGGCGGTATCCGGTAATGCCGGAGAAAATACTCCTGCGGCGAGCGGACAGCTTGCCGGCAGCCATGTATTTTCTTATGTCTGGCCAACAACCATTGACAGCTACGAGGTGGGTTTTGACAAACAAGCCGGTATTCTGGCTCTGGCGGTAACCAGCCATCCGGATTTTGACGACACACCGCTGTACGATGAAAACAATGATGGCGATACCGGCAACGACGGCAATCTCTGGCACAGTCATTGGGTGGTGTTACATCCCGATGAACGCTGTGGCAAAGGTGCACTGGGTGTTGCCGATATTCCGGAAGGTGTTAAGCCGCGTTTGCCGGCAACCTGGCCGGGCCTGCCAATTCTGCTCGACAGCCCAGGCTGGGATCCGGTGTTCTCCGCCGAGCATGTGGAGGTTCGTGCCCCGTTTGCTGATATGGCCGTTGTTGAACAGGCAAATTTTGATGGTGTAACCGCAGGTTTACGGGTTAATCAGAGTGTGCATTCACCACTGCTGTGCGTAGTGAATGTCATGGATATTGCCTCGGGTGATCTAAGCTTACCGGGCAAGGTTAATCACTGAGTCGGTAGTCGGACAAGGATGTCTGACGATGAAAAACAGAGCATACATCCCTGAAACGCATAATAAAAAGCCCCGGCAGGATTACCCGGCCGGGGCTTTTAAATAAGCAATAACAGGATCAGTTATTCGCCGCCATATACTCACGGCGCTTTTGTTCGCCGTCGATATAACGCAACCACTGGTCGGCCATCTTTTCTGCTTCGGCAAACTTCTGCGCTTCTTCAAAACTGTCGCGTGCGTACGGCAGATCATCCAGATTAAACAGGATAAGACCTTTAAGGATATGCGCAGAGTATGGCTGTTGCAGTTCGCCCAGCTTCAGAGCTTTATCGACATTAGTCAGCGCCTGTTTCCATTCCTGACGCTCGGTATGAATCTGCGCCAGCTTGTAGAAATCCTTGCCAGCCTGTGAGGCTTCAGCCGCTTTGGCCATGACCACGATGGCTTTATCGTATTCTTTCGCCAGCATCCAGGCATCGCCCAGCAAAGACAGATTTTTAGCACTGGCTTCAATCTTTTTGTCTTTCATACCGTCTTCAAGAATGGCGGCAGCTTTATATGGAATTTCCTGCCCCAGTAATGCCTGAGCCAGATTCACCAGCTCGCTTTCCTTGTTCAGCAATCCTTGCTCATGTGCCGTTTCCAGCGCGGCCAGTTCTTTCAGCGGCTGGCCAAGTTCACTGTAAACGGCTGCCAGCTGTACCCAATACTGAGACTTGGGATACAGGGTCGATAAGTCCTGCAGACAGCGCGCCAGATTTTTGAAATCTTTGTTCTGGTAATACACCGCACGCTCCAGCAACAACCAGTTTTCTTTTGGCTGGTTGCCCTGTTCTTTGGTCATGGCGATGGCTTTTTTCACATCCGGCAGAGCCTGCTGATATTTTTCCAGCTGAAACTGCATTTGTGCGCGCAGAATAAAGGCTTCGGCATTGGGTTTTTCAACCATCGCGAACCAGTTATTCAACTGCACCAGGGCATTGTTATAGTCTTCCTGAATCAGATAGAGCTTGGCCAGGCTGTAAAGCGTGGTCTGCTCCAGACTTTCCGGAATGTTCTTGGTTTCTACCACATTCTTATAAGCACCGATGGCGTTTTTATAATCTTCCTGATTAAAGTACACATAAGCGAACATGTTATGTGTCATCGCCTGCTCGTAGCTGTTGCGTTTGATTTTTTCAACCGCGTTCAGTGCATCGAGTGCTTCGCTGTATTTCTTTTCGTCCGCCAGAGCACGCGCAGCATCCAGCTTTTTATAAATATGCGGGCGTAAAGTCTGCGCGCGGCGCACGCGTTTCTTTTCCACGGCCGGCGCCTGATCTTCTGCCTGCGGTTTGGTCTGAGACCAGGCGGTCATTGGCGCAACCAGGGTCGCGCCATATACCAGTACCGCAGTCATCAATACAGCAACGGGATGTTTTATCGCAATGGTCATAACGGACTCCTGTTACCTGCCACTTTTATCCAGCTCAAAGCGGATAATGTTGCGTACGCCGTTAACCTCAACGGCCTTACCGTTTTCGATTTTAGGCTTGTATTTAAATTTGCTCACCGCGGCCATCGCTTCACGATCAAAGATGCCCGGAGGATCGGCTTCGATTACGTGTGGCTCGGTTACGGTGCCCAGTGTGGTTACGGTAAATTCCACCACCACATAACCTTCAATACCTTTTTGGGCGGCACGGCGTGGATAATTCGGCGCGACTTTTACGATGGGTAAAAATTCGCCATCACCACTGCCGCCACTCAGACCGGCATCGATGTTCAGGTCTGCGCCGAGATCAAATCCGCCAATATCAAAGCCATCGGTATTGGCCTGCGCCATATCCGGGCGCGGCATATCCGGCTTGGGTGGTTCGGCCGGCGGCGTTGGTGGCTTCTGTGGCTTACGCTCTTTGGTGCGGACTTCGTCGTCGGGTTTATCCATTACGAAGCTCTGAATGCGGCCGAAGTCCTGCTCATTCAGCACCGATCCACCGGTGCTGATCAGGCTTTGCATCATCCAGAACACCGCAAAGGTGGCGACGGCTGCAACCGCCAGCGCAGCGCCGAAGCGTAGCAAGCTGGATTGCATCATTACCGCTCCTCAGTCGCCAGTGAGACGTCGTACACTCCGGCCTGACGGGCAGCATCCATTACCGCGACCAACTGGCGGGTTTTGGCTTCTTCATCGGCCTGAATCACGACGGTGCCCTGTGGGTTTTCGGCGTGCATGCGTTCGATGTTGGCGCGTACCTGGCTTTCATCGACTTTGCGTTTATTGATCCAGATTTCACCCTGATCATTAATGGCAATTAAGATGTTGGCGCGCGGTTTGGATTGCGCGGTACTGGCATCCGGACGATTCACTTCGATGCCCGATTCTTTAACGAACGAGGCCGTTACGATAAAGAAGATCAGCATGATAAAAACCACGTCGAGCATTGGCGTGATGTCGATTTCGCCTTCTTCTGCCTGCGGGGTTAAATTAGAAAAACCACGTCTCATAATGTTTGTCCTGAATTAGTGGTCAAAAGTTAACTGGTCTTCAAGGCGAATTTTTTCACGCTTGATAAAACGATCGAGCAGTGACTGAGCAAATACCCCGGTCAGTGCGCCGACCATCCCGGCCATGGTTGGAATGGTGGCTTTGGAAATACCGGAGGCCATGGCTTTCGGACTGCCATTCCCCAGAAAAGCCATCACATCAAATACTTCAATCATGCCGGTTACGGTTCCCAGCAGGCCGAACAAAGGCGCCAGACCAATCACCATTTTGATGGTGCTCATGTTGGCGCTTAAATTAATGTTCAGCTGGCTGATCAGATCCTGGCGGATCTGATGCGCATACCAGGAACGACGCTCGCTGCGCGCTTCCCATTCCTGCACCGCCGCGGCCAGAGCCGGACGGTACGAGAACATAAAATAAGCGGCGCGTTCGAGTACCAGTAACCAGAGGATAAATATCAATCCGAAGATGGCGTAGAGGACATCGCCTCCACGTTCCATAAACAGATATACCGGTTCGTACAATTCACCGAACATAATGATTTACGCCGCTGTTGCCTGAGGTTTGGTCTGCTTTTCTGACTGGCGCGCCAGAATACCGGTGGCGCGCTCTTCCAGAATCATCATCAGCTCACGTGAGCGGTTATTGGTTAAGGTATGCAGGAACACACAAGGAATTGCCGCTACCAGACCCAGAACAGTGGTGACCAGTGCCTGAGAAATACCGCCAGCCATCAGCTTCGGATCACCGGTGCCGAACAGCGACATGGTTTCGAATACGTCGATCATACCGGTCACCGTACCCAACAGACCCAGCAGTGGAGCGACCACGGAGATGATTTTGATCCAGCCAATGGCACGGGTTAAGCGTGGAATCTCTGCCGCAATCGCTTCACCCAAATGCAGCTCCAGTGTTTCGGTATCGGCATTTTTATTGGCATTAAATACTGCCATTACACGACCCAGAGCGTTATTTTCGTTTGCGGTTTCGTTATCCATTTGCGCACGGATTTTTGCACCTTCGCTGTACAGCACAACCATGCGCCACAGAGCCAGAGCAATACCAATCGCGCCCAGAACGATAATGATGTAACCCACAACACCACCCTGGTCGACGCGATCACCCAGTTCCGGTGACTGTCCCATAATTTTCAGCAGCTGGCCGCGTGAAGGATCAATCCAGAAGCCGGTCAGGTCGGTACCGCTGGCGGAGGCCAGTTCGGCAGCAGGATCGGTGTAACGGCTGCCTGGCTGCTTATCCAGTTCCACCAGACGACCAGCTTCCAGATCCCAGTTCAGGTATTTGCCATCGGCGACCACGTTAAAGCCGCCAACACGGATAACCTGCTCTTCGGTGGTGTCACCGCTTGGCAGTACCACTTGCGCGTTGTAGGTCGATACACGGCCGCTGTACGTCATTTCACGCTGCATTTCGAACCACAGGCGTTCCAGTTCTTCGATCGATGGCAGCTTGGAAGAAGAACCGGCGGTTTTAATCAGGTCGGTGAGGAATTGTTCACGGCCCGGTAATTCAGAACTGATAACAGAACCTTCAAACACCGCTTTGGTATCACCGGCCACCTGCTGCAATACACCAAACAATTCTTTCAGGCTGCCCAGACGGTTATTCAGGCGTTCCTGCGCTTCGGCGACTGCGGTTTCGTTCTGCTGAAATTCTTTTTCTTTCTGCGCGCTCAGCTGTTCAAGACGGCTGCGCTCATTCTGCGCATCGGCGACCATTTTTTCCTGTTCCGCTTTGGACAGGTTAAAACGTGCAAGACGCTGCTTGAATTCTTTATCGTCACGGGCCTGACCCTGCTTCACCAGATTCAGCAGAGAATCAACACTGACGGGTTCCGCAGCCTGAACGTGTACATTCAGACCCAGCACCATAGCAGCGCTTAAAAACAAAGATTGCAGTTTCATTATTTGGTCTCCTGCTGTGCTGAAGAAGGCGCGGCGACAGGTACTTTAATCAGATCGGGTGCCGCCTGTTCACGGGCAATACGGATGCCGGCCATCAGCTTGCTCTTGAATGATGCATCCAGTGCTTCCCACTGGTTAGACGTAGTGTTCCACACGCCCAGCTCCTGACCATTCAGTGACTGATACATCAGCGAGATACGACCTACGCGCAGGAAATCCACTTCACGGCTCTGGCCATTAGTATCCAGCGTGCCACGGTACGATTCGATGGTACGGCCGTAATCCACTTCAGCCTGATACGCCTCAGTAACTTTGCGGTATTTTTCCGCAACGGTTACATCAGAACGGCCCATCATATTTTTCAGGTTGGCAACGCGCTTGCTGCGCTCTTCGGCCAGGAACGGCACATCGGCAGCCACAAACTGATCGATCGCATCAATCATGCGCAGCATCAGCGGCGTGATCTGACGCTCAACCAGGGTAACGTTCTTAATACTGGCTTCAATGCTGGCCAGCTCATCCTGCTGAGCTTTCAGCTGCTTATTAAGTTGTGTTACGTAAACATTCAGGCCGTCAATCTCTTTGACCAGACCACGGTATTCACGCTCCGAGGCGCGGATACTGTTATCAACAGAATCAATTTTCTGCTGTGATTGTTGTGCTTTGTTGGCGCGATTAACGCCCTGATCCAGAGCACCGTCTACCGTGGCGGCAGAAGCACCCATTACCACGCCTGCGCTGAGCATGGCGGCCGCCAGAAGGTTGCGAGTTCGCAGTTGCATCGGCATATGTGTATTACCCGTTTTGTTCTCAATTCGTCTGCGTGACGCAGACTCCCCAAATTCAGAGCGCAAGATACTGCAGTTCTGTGACAGTTCTATTACATGACAGAAAGACTGCATTTTTATGACAGGGTGTCATTTGTTGCCGGAGCGGCTGAATATAAAGATCGGGGGAAAACGAAGCAGGAAAGTAGCGAAAATGCAGGAAACTAAATAAAAACGGCGCCTGAAGGCGCCGTTTTACAGATTACTGAAGTGATTCAGAATCTTAGTTAGCAGTACCGTCAACTTCAGCAGAAGCAATAGTGGCAGTTACTGCACCGATAGCAGTTTCAGCCAGGTTATCGTTCAGAGTCACTGAAGCAAGAGTTCCCAGATTATCCAGAGTATAAGTGCTGCCATTGCTCAGAGTAGCAATAGTGCCGCATTTAACATTCTGGAAAGCAGAGTCGATGGCATTGTTGTTAGCTTTGGCAACCGTTGACTGAACATTGGAATCTTTGATGAAGACACAGTTATCAACATCACCAGCAATCAGAATGTTGAAGAAACGACCTTCAGAACCTTCTTTCAGATGGATGCCGTCACCAATATAATCATTACCATAATCAGCAGTGCTCAGATCAACAATCGCAGTTACGTTAGCAACCGTTGGGTTGGACTCCTGGTAAGCAGACTCAACGTTATCGCCTTTGGTATCCAGCTCAAATACGTGATTGCTGTTCGCTTTTTCCTGATTTTGATACTTGATAACCAGAGCATACTGAATATTACCTACGTAACCTTCATCCCAGTCGATATCGTCATCTTTGTTACCAGTCAGTACCAGATGCTTGGCATCAACAGCGCCACCAAAGAATTCAACACCGTCATCTTTGTTACCATGAATCTGAATATAATCAATGGTTGTACCATAACCCACACCCATGAAACCGATACCGTTCAGTTCATCACCGCTGTCCAGTTCCAGGCCCGCTTCGGTTACGATGACATACTTCAGAGTACCTGAACTATCGGAGTTATCGAATCCACCGAAGAAACCAGAAGCACCTTCACCAGGAATGTTACATACAGTTTCAGTTTTAAAATCGCCACACTTATTGTGGTAAGCATAACCTTGCAGAACCAGACCGCCCCACTCTTCATCAGCAGCAAAGTTATCAGTAGTCGCGATACCGGACATAACGATTGGCTGAGCGGCAGTACCTACCGCATTAATCTGGGAACCACGCGTTACTACCAGAGAAGAGCCAGCTTTGTTCATGAATACAGTACCGGCTTCAACCGTAAGAACGGCACTGTCAAATGTGGTGTTGGCAGTCTGGGCGCCGTTACCATTACCAACGTTAACGCGACCTTTCAGGGACCAGACAACGTCGTTGCTCAGTGTTGCATCGGCAGTGAAAGTACCAGCCACTTCACACACAGCAAAAGTTTTACCATCAACCACAACTGAGGCAGAAGCTTTATCAACACTTACCAGTGAATTGCCAACGATTGACGGACAATCAGCAGCAGGAGTAATAGCACTCATATCCGGAGTAAAAGTCACATTCGGAGTAAAAGTACCGGCTGCTGTAGAAGCCGTATTAATAGCAGCTGCAGTTGCAGGATAAGAACCAGCCATCGCAAATTCATACCACATCGCACCAGTAGCAGCAGGATCAACCGCACCGACATAAGTGGTTTGGTCAAAAGTGAAGCTTGGGTTAGCACTGGTGTTATATGAAGCCTTGCCACCGTTATCATTGCTTTTGTTGTCGCTACCACCACAAGCAGCCAGAGCAGCAGCCAGAGCACTTACAGTAAACAGTTTCATGAGTTCTTGGTTCATTGCACTTTCCTTAATAGACAAACGGAAGAATTTTTGAATGCTGCACCATGGTAGGCGCAGCATATTACGTTTATATGACAATTAGTATTTATCAGAACTGATAAGACACCCCCAGACTTACTTCGCGTCCTGTCTTATAACGGCGGGTCATTTTATTATTTTGTGTTTCTTTAACTTCTGAATCAGTCAGGTTTTTCAAAGAAACTTTCAGTGATAATTGGTCATCCAGAAGCGGCTGCTTGAAATTTGCATCCATAACCATGCGCGCTTCACGATATTCATCATCAAGACCAGATACGACACTTACAGCACTCAGAGCTTCACCAGTATAATTCATGACCAGTGTATATTCACGACCTGAGCTATATTCATCCAATGCCAACTGAATATTACCAAGAAGATCTGGCTGCCCCTGCATACGGCGCGTACGATCAAAATTTCCCGAATCGGTGTAAATATCAATTTCAGTATCGAAATAGGCAGCATTGCCGGAGAGTCTGAGCCCAACAGAATCCATCTCCAGATTTTTGGAGGCTGATATCTCAATTCCCTGAGCAAATGCATCGCCGTTATTATCAAATGAGTAAAGAATTTCATTTGAACTTCCAGAGATCACATCTGACGTACGCTCAATAGCATCTTTAAAATCTTTCCTGAAGATAGCAAAATTCACACTTTCGTCATCAGAAAAGTAATGCTCAAAACGAAGGTCAACACTGGTGACTTCTGAATTTTTCAGGAATTTATTACCCACATATCGATCACCTGAAACGGAATCAGTAAACTGAGCCGGAGCAACTTCACGGAAGTCTGGTCTGTTAACAGAGGTACTGTAGGCAAATCGAATCTGTGAGTCATCACCAACGGAGAACGTTGAATTAATACTCGGGTACACATCATTATCATCAACTTTTGCTATAACCGGTATGTCTCCGGCAGTTTCAACTTCAAGTGAACTATCCTCAAAGCGCGCACCGACTTCAACGGAGAATACATCGTATAATTCAAAACGAGGCATCAGATAAAATGCAGAATAATCCCAACTACCTGTGTAAGAAGCATTGTCGTCTGAATTATTACGAACGCTGAAATAGCCATTCTCAAAATTATCAGCCGTCAGCACATCAGCAATATCCTGTTCCGCACGGATTTCAGCTGGCAGAGATAATTTCCGGTCATACTGAAATGAATGAGCTTCTACTTCACGTTCACGGCTCAGCAAGCTTAAACCTGCGGACAATTTCAATTGATAATTGCTTTCATCGATAAGATGGATTTTTCCATCAGCACGGATATGTGTCGAATCGTCCGTCAGATCAGTCCAGTCACGCCGTGGCTTACTGCTGAAGTCAATTTCAGAGGTTGCCGTACGATTAATAGCTAAAGGATTAAAGCTACTGTCCGTATCAATGCTCACGGATTCATCCGTCAAGCGGTAAGAGCGACTATCAGGTACATACATCGCTGCATTGGCGAACGTCAAACCCCAATCAATTTCTGCGCCATAAAAATCTGAAAACAGATGTTGACCGGTAAACTGTTGTGTAAAGAACTCACGTTCCTGCCAGGTATATTCACGTTCAACAGAAAAGAAGCGGTTTTCACCACGAATACCCGACTCTTCGATGCTATCTGCCTGAGTTTGACGCAGCATCAGCGTGTTAGAATTCAGGGTATAATTTTCAGAAATCAGCGACAGTGTGCCACCCATGCTGAGATCAATCAGATTAACAGCACGATTTCGAATATATTCATCTGTCTCGCGGGTGCCACTGCCTACTGACTCATAACCGGCACGATCTTCTTCAGTATATTCCCAACTATTGGAATAACGGCCAGTTACTTTATAGGCAAGATTACCTGAATCAAATTCGCCAATCAGATCACCCAGACTCAGCTCAATTCCCACATCAGGTTGCATTGTGGTTTTTTTAGTTTCCCACTGCGATAACTCCAGAAGTTGCGCGGCCTCGTTACCGAGCAGCTCACCATTGGTATTCTTATCCGCAGAAGAAAGATCACGATCACTACTGCCAAAGCCGAATAACTCCATGCCTGATGTTTCCTGCATGGTGGCAGACTCACCAGTTGTTTTGTCGTTATAGCCGAGTGAGACAGAGAGCTTGCCTTCAAACTCTTCCGGTGCATCCTGAGTAATAATATCGATAGTCGCACCAGCAGCATCGACAGGGCGGTTTGCTATCGCTGTTTTTTCGACGTTAACCGATGAAATAATTCCTGACGGAAAAAGATCCAGCGGCACAACACGGCGGGTCGGATCTGGGCTGGGAACCATGCCGCCATTGAAGAGTACGGAGGTATAACGCTCATTAAGGCCACGGACAACCGCATATTTTCCATCAGCGATACTCACGCCTGTAACACGTTTCAGAGCAGACGCCGCACTGGAATCACCAAAACGGGAGAATTGCTCTGAGCCAATGGCATCAAGTACTGCAGATGAATCTCTCTGCTGAGCAACCGCTGTTGTTGGAATATACGTCCCCACAGCAACCACTTCTTCAATCATGCCGTCACCGGACATGCTCATGGTCAGATTGACACCGGTATTAACGCTGGACATCACGCGTACAGAAGAGACATCGCGTTTGCCATAATTGGGGTGTGCAATATTCAGCGCATATTCACCGCGCGGTAATTCAAAACTGAAGAAGCCATCAGCATCAGTCATCATGGCCATTTCGGTACCGGCAACAGAAATACGTGCTCCGCTGACCGGGCCACCGGTTTCATCAGATTGCAGATAACCGGATATCTGGCCAACGGCAGGCGCTTCTTCCTGACCCGGGGTGTAGATATTAACTTCCGGCATTGGCTCGCCGCCGACCAGTTCAACCTGAACTTCGGCGTTCTGGCTGCTGCCTGCGGTAGCAAAATCGAACTCGCCCAACCACTCACCGTATTTGGACAGTTCAACTTTGTGGTCACCTTTTTCAATGTCGAACACGACAAATCCGGATGCGCCGACCAGTTTCTTCTGACCATTAATGCTGACTGCCAGATCACGCACGGCGTTGCCATCTTCGGTGATATATAAAACGGCTTCACCAGCCATCAGCTGAGAAACGAATAAAGACGATGCTGCGGCAAGCAACACACGAGTTGGTTTCATTGCGCCCCCTACGAGGAATACAGGAATTAACAGGCAGCGCTGTGAGCAAGAGACAGAATGGCCATTAAAAAGCCCGCCCTCTTCCATGAGGTTGTTCTGACTCGGTCAAAATCAGCAGCCGCACCTTAAGTGCGGTGCAGTATGTTGCGGTTATATGACATTTCGATTACAAAGCGCCGAAAGCCGGCTGAGGCAGGAGTCAGGTGGATTTAAGGCCGGGGAGAATTTGCATTAATAGTAAACGGCTGAATAAGCGGACCAGCGAAGCATCTATTGTGTGATTACCGGCAAGGGTATACAGAATTTCGAGCGCACACGCACTGAGACCATGGGGATACCCTTTAGCATCGAGTTTTCGTGGTGAGCCCGGCAATGAGTGGAATAGGTTCAAGTTCCGCCGTGCAGAGAATGATCGCCAGAAAACTAAACCAAGATCCATCAGCCTTTGCCGGGTGAGATGCTGTTGTGTCTGATGCAGGCGCAACGCCTGTTTGAGGGCGTTGCTTAAACTGGAAGGGGCAAAAAAATGGGAAGCTGAATATCGGCCCGCCTTACGGTTTACGCTCTTCGTTACGCAGCAGTTTGGCAAAGGCGGTAATCTGCTCTTCTGTTGTGGGCAGAGAATCCAACACCCGCTCCAACCGCTGCGCTTCTTCCACCATAAAATCGATAAATACCCGCACTTTGCGCGGCAGATACTGACGTGATGGGTAGGCCAGCGATATCGGCTGCGGACGTAAACGCCAGTCGGTGAATAACGGCACCAACTGGCCATTAAGAAACTGTTCACCCGCCAGCAGGTAATGCACATCACCGATGCCTGCTCCCTGCACCATGCTACCCAGAGCCGCAACCACCGAATTTGTTGAGATTGTCGGCTCAACTTTTACTTCCACAACCTCGCCAGTTTCGTTGTGGGTAAGTTCGTAAGTTTGCGGCTGGCTGCCTTCCCCTATTTTGACGCAGCGCATCTGCACCAAATCGTGCGGATGCAATGGTCTGCCGACGCGCGCCAGATACGAAGGCGCGGCACAGAGTACAGAATCAGACTCCGCCAGTGTGCGGGCGATCAGCGAAGAATCGGGCAGATCACCCAGATATACCCCAAGATCAAAGCCTTCCTGAATCAGGTTGACCGGACGGTCGGTATGAATCACTTCCAGCCGCACATCCGGATACTGAGCCTGATAGCGGGCAAAATAGTGCCCCATAACGCCACTGCCGGCCATCATTGGCACAGCAATACGTAATAAACCTTGCGGGTTCCCCTCGCGGTCCGAAATCATCTCGTGGGCTTCGATGATCTCATGCACCAGATGGCGACAACGGCTGTAATAGGCGCTGCCAACCTCGGTCATACTCAGCTGGCGCGTCGTGCGCTGCAGCAAGCGCGCACCGAGACTGGCTTCCAGGTCGGCGACCATACGACTGACGCGCGATTTGGGCATTCCCAGCGCCTTGCCAGCCGCGGTAAAGCTGCCTTCATCCACCACCCGGATAAAGACAGTCAGTTGATTCAGATCCAGCATGTGGATATTACGCTCCCTTTACATCAAACCCTGGCTCTCAAACCACTAAGCCGGGTAATTTTACTTACAGATCAATGAGTTACAAAACCGACTGTTTTTCATACGAATCTAGAGTGTCTCTGGTCACTGTGGTACGATGGTATCCATTAAAAAAATAATAAAACAGGCTTACCATGAATACGTCCTGGACCCGATCAGCACTGGCTGCAGCACTCAGCACCCTACTCGCCGCATGTAATGGCGGGGGCGGTAGTAATGGCAACGCTTCAAGTGCGGTCAGCAAGCCGGATAACAATACTCCTCAACCCTTAGTCCGTAGTGAGATCCGTCTGGACAACATCGTCGATCCGGCACTGCGTACCTGTGTTGAAAGGCTGAATATCAACTATACCGATCAGTTACAGCTGCTGAACTGTCCTTCTAAAGGCATTCAGTCTCTGGACGGCATTGAGCAATTTGATCACACCATCGTTATCAACCTGATGGATAATCAGATCAGCGATTTGTCGCCACTGGCAGCTCTGGACAGTATGCAGTCGCTGGATATCAGCAACAATAGCCTGAATGACATCTCGCCAATCAGTCAACACAAAGCGTTGCGTATTCTCAGCATCAGCAATAACCGTCTGAAGACTATTGATCCGCTGCAACAACTGAGCACCCTGCAGCGTCTGTATGTACAAAATAATGAGATTCATGATCTGAATATGATCAGTGGCATGAATAATCTGATCAGCCTACGTGCCGACCAGAATCCAGCTCCACTGCCTGCGGTGATACCGCAAAGTATGTCTTATCGGATCTGATACATGATCCCGAAAATAAAAAAGAGCGCTGGAGCGCTCTTTTTTATTTTCTCTACTTTTCCGAAAAAGTGTTTTTAAGGAGCTGTGATCTGCAGAAACTGATTAGCATCTACAGAGTTAAGAACCGTTTCAGATCCACCTGGCCAGCGAAT
>Ga0210026_1000911_pt1 | contig 31560 bp, 29 predicted proteins | sample CryGeymeta201509_FD_183977 | JGI IMG/M metagenome (GOLD analysis project Ga0210026, IMG submission 183977) | Groundwater microbial communities from Crystal Geyser aquifers in Utah, USA - Crystal Geyser metaG 2015-09 (SPAdes) (version 2) | ecosystem: Environmental > Aquatic > Deep subsurface >...
GTTTAGTTTGGCAGGTGTCATTTTTTGGTGAGGTCTAGCAGCAATTTTTTCTCGCCCGCATCCAAAATTGACCATGCCCAAAAGCTAAAAATCAGCAGTATAGCCAGGCAATACATCACTTTGAAATGCAGTGTCGAAATAGTCGCGGCCAGTATAAAGACCCCTATCGCAACCAGCACAAATTTTGCGGTGCGTTTGATCGAGAAGTCGGTTTCAGGCACTAAATGTCGGGCAATCAGGAACAATACCAGCGTGTCTACGGTGAAGCGTGCCACACCTGCCATGGCGACACCCGCTATGCCGTATTTTTCCAGCAACCCTATCAGTGCCAACAGGTAGAGCGGTAATTCGGCAAGGTGCAGTTTTGCCACCAGTTCAGGGCGACCGTTGCCGTGTATCAGCGCCACAGGGAGTTGCGCCAGTCCGTTCATGAAAATACCTATCGCCAGCCATTGCAGCACTACCGTGCTGTGGCTCGCAAATTCTTCACCCAGCCACAAGGTCAATGCCTCATGCGCAAAAGTGAATAGTATGAGTAACAGCGGGAACATGGCAAAAATGACATATTTCGTGCTGCGGTAAAACATCTGTGCGGCTTGTTCCCTGTTTTGCCCCAGCAGCAAGGCAAAGGTGGGGAAGAGTACGCCGACCAGTGCGCCGGGAATAATCAACAGTTTGCCAAGTATCGAGTAAGGTGTGGCGTAATACGCTATCGCGGCAACCGAAATCAAGGCGCTGATAAAAAAACGGTCGAGGTAGGTCAGAAATGGCCCGACCACGCTGGAAACCGTAATCCATCCGCCGAATGAAAGCAGGGGGCGAATATAGGCTACCCTGAACCGGATGCTGCGACGCAAGTCGGGTAATACTTTTAGGCAAAGGATAAACAGGGCAACGAATTCCAGCGCGCGTCCTGCCAGCAGGATTGCCGTCAATGCGTAAAGGTTATGGGAGTAAGGCAGCACCAGCAAGGGGCCGAGGAAGCTGAATACCCCCAGCGGAATGCGTACCAGGTTGATAAGACCAAAGCGCTGTAAGGCTTCGAGAAAACCATTCAATCCGGCAATGGAAATCACCATTGGAATAGATAAAGCCAACAAATAAAAAGCGGGAAGAGTCTCCCGCTGTAATTCGGGAGAGGCTTTGAGAATATATTGAGCGACCCCCGAGGCGCTGGTAAACAAGATTAAAGCGCCAACTAAACCGGACAGTAATACAACAGGAATAGCGGTCCAGAATATGCCCGGAATTTCATTTTCCCTTGCAGTACCAAATCTTTCGGCAACCAGCTTGGTCATTGCACGAGCTATTCCCAGGTCAAACAAACCGAAATACCCGACTACAACCCAGATAAGCGTGAAAATGCCGAAACGATCAATACCTAGTGCTTTGATGAGCAGTGGTATGGCAAACAAGGCTGCCAGCAGGGGAAGTCCCTGCCCTGAAAGGTTAAATAAAACGTTATTCACCAACCGCTGCCGGGTGGGTTTAATAACCTTGGCTATATCACCGTTGATTGTTGAACTCATCTAACGCATCCTTCACCAGCGACTGACTGATATGCTCCCATGTTTTACCGCGAATCAGGCCAATCACGCCCTGCAAGGCGGAATCCGTCGGACTCAAGCCGTTCGGCAAACGCACAAACGCCGCCGCAGTCGCCGAGTCCGCGACATGAAAAGCCAATTCCTCGTAAGTCCATTGGCGGTGCTGCTTCAAAATGCCGCAGCGCAAGATCGACTCGATGCTCATTCCACTACGTCCAGTCGGCTTGAGTTGCGCGCGCTGCACGTCCGCCAACACCCAATCCAGCACATTCAAATGACCGTCCAACCAATCTGACACCGCTTTCAATTCCTGGCCAATTTCGTGTTTTGAAAAGACTTCGTATATACTCATCTGATGCGTGCGTTTGGTGCGCATTTTGGATTCCCCTGTGGTTTTGTTTATTGTTTGCAATCAACGACTTGAGAGCAATTATAAACCTTTCCACCGGGTTTTTCCACTAAAAAATCACATTTTATTAAATAAAATCAAAGCGTTACGTTTCTGGATGAGAACTAGTTACCGTATTAAGCTGGATACCACTATATTTAAATGTTTCGATCTGTATAATACACGCTTCGATATTAGCTCCGATCCCATGACTGAAAATCTACTCTTGCAAGTTGTTGCCATTGCCCTTAAGGCGGGACAGGCCATCATGGAGATTTACGCCGATCCGGCAAATGCCGTGATGACCAAGGCTGACAATTCGCCCTTGACACAGGCAGACTTGGCCGCAGATCATGTGATTAGCATCGGACTGAAAGAATTGAATCTAGGTTGGCCGCTGCTCTCTGAAGAGGTCTGCGCAAATCCCTTATGCGGAACGCTGTGACTGGCAGCGTTTCTGGTTGATTGATCCGCTTGATGGCACCAAGGAGTTCATCAAGCACAATGGCGAATTTACCGTCAATATCGCGCTGATTGAGGCTGGTCAACCTGTGCTGGGCGTTGTGTATGCGCCTGTTCTGGAAGTTTGTTATTTCGCGGCGCGTGGCGTGGGAGCCTTTGTTCGGCACGGCACGGCTGAGGCTCATGCCATACAGGTCGAAACGCATGTACCCGGCGAGCCGGTCAAGGTGGTTGCAAGTCGTTCGCATGCGGATGAACGCACCGCCGCACTGCTTGCAAAACTGGGAGATTATCAGTGCATCAACATGGGCAGTTCGCTGAAGTTTTGTCTGGTCGCTGAGGGCGTAGCGCATTTTTATCCCCGTTTAGGTCCGACCATGGAATGGGATACGGCAGCCGCACATGCGGTGGTACGGATGGCGGGGGGGAGGGTATGTGATTCGTCAGGCGCAGAATTGCGCTATAACAAAGACGATTTGCATAATCCAGAGTTCTTTGTATTGTCCGTAGCCGATAGGACTTTACTAACGCTCTAACGGGCATGGCAGAGGCAACCCTGAATAATGAAATTCACCACGCCCGTTTCCTCCATCCCAACCTTCCCCCGCACACCCTAAAGGGTACAAGAGCGGGGGAAGGGGCAAACGAATCGCTGTGCGAGTTTCACGTTAACTTATTGCCTCAACCCACCCAATATGGACAAGCCGATTCTTTCTGCAGTTTCTACCAATGTCGTCTGGCATCAGGCAACGGTTACCCGTGTCCGCCGCGAAGCGCAAAACCGACATCGTGGCGCAATTATCTGGTTCACTGGCTTATCCGGTTCCGGGAAATCCACCTTGGCCCATGCAGTCGAAGAAGCGCTGCACCAAAAGGGTTGTCGTACCTTCGTGTTGGATGGTGACAATGTTCGTCACGGTTTATGCGGTGATTTGGGCTTTTCAGATACAGCCCGGGTAGAAAATATCCGCCGTGTCGGCGAAGTGGCCAAGCTTTTTATGGAAGCTGGCATTATAGTTTTAACGGCCTTCATCTCACCGTATAGGGAAGATCGTGAGCGTGTGCGCGGCATGGTTGAACACGGTGATTTTGAAGAGATTTATTGCGATACACCGTTAGAAGTATGCGAGCAACGCGATGTGAAAGGGCTGTATAAAAAAGCGCGGGCAGGGCAGATCAAGGAATTTACCGGCATCTCGTCCCCTTATGAGGCACCGGAAAATGCTGAACTTACTGTGAATACCGGTAGGGCAGAGCTTGATTCCTGTGTTGATCAGGTAATCGGTGAGTTGATGAAGCGTGGTATTTTCCTGCACGATCAGCGTACAACTGAAACGCGATAAATCAAGCCATGCGACTCACTCAAGCGCAACAGCTAGTCACCAAAAGCACCGTAGAGTGCGTGCCGGGAACAGTGAGCCGAGTATGGTTATTCGGTTCGCGTGCCGATGATACGCTCAGATGGGGGCGACATTGATTTACTGATTGAAACCGACACGGTGTTGCCAAGCAGGGCGAAAGTTTTGTGTCAGTTACACGGTGCGTTAACCTTCGCGCTGGGAGATCGCAAGCTGGATATTTTGCTTAAAGATGTTCGTACCCAGGATGCGCCTGTATTCAATATCGCTAAACGCACATGAGTGATACTTTGAGCCTCGATTATTTGCCGGAACATACCGAGAACGCCCTATTGGCGTTGGCTTTGGCAAAAAAAAGTGACGCATCTTGCTGACGGCGCTATGTAAATGGGTGGTGAACAGATGGGCGCAAAATTGCAACTTTCCCAGGCAAACGATGTGCAGTTGCGCGAATTGTTAACCCATTTTCCGCAGATAACCCTCGCGGTGTTGTTTGGCTCAGTTGCAACGAGGAGTCGGCGCGAAGATAGCGATTTGGATATAGCCGTTGCCGCAAAACAAGTGCTGACAGCCCAGGAAAGAATCACGCTTGTCGGTGCATGGGCAGAGCGGATCGGTCGTCCTGTTGATTTAATTGATTTGTATGGCGTGTCTGAACCCTTGCTTGGACAAATAGTGCGTCACGGGAGAAGGATATTGGGCAGTGATACCTTGTGCGGCTATCTGATTGCTCGGCATTTGTTTGAGCAAGCTGATTTTATGCCTTACCGGACAAGAATCCTGGCGGAAAGGAGGCTGGCATGGATCGGGAAGTAGTCGAACACAAATTGGAATCGTTGCGTCACTGCATACTGCGTATAGAAACCAAGTGTCTAACGGGCATGGCAAGTTGACATCCACGATGATGAAACTTGCCACGACCGTTCCCCCTATCCAACTTTCCCCCGCACACCCTTAAAGGGTACAAGAGCGGGAGAAAGGGCAAACGAATCGCTGCGCGAGTTTCACGTTAAGAGATTGCAGAGCTTGATAAAAGTGAGTGGAAATCAATGAAGTCGAAATTTTCGACTTCATTAAAAGGTAGTAAGCAGGGTCAGCCAACAAGCTGATGGATTGGGCATTTTGTTGTGAGCCTTGTTCAAGAGAGACTTTTTGACCGCAGGTTTACGAGCGTAGCGCTGCAATACAGCTTCTTTGTCATTGCGATGCATAGCCGCAGAAGGAATCCATGCAGGTTCGTCTTTGCGACCGCGAGCAACGGGTGGTGGGAAGTAATTCAGGTTTGCAAGAAGTGAAGCGCACCACAAATTTTTACTTTCTCAACAAATAATGAAGCAACAGTTACAAGCGCAACGGTATGATTTGAAAATGATGATGCAGCCAATTAAAAAAATTATGCTGGTGTTTGGTACTCGGCCTGAAGCCATAAAAATGGCACCAGTAGTGCGAGTGTTGAGCGAAGCGAAACAATGGGAAGTAAAAGTTTGTGTGACAGCGCAACATCGTCAAATGCTCGATCAAGTGTTGAGTTTGTTTGGAATTGTGCCGGACTTTGACCTTGATCTGATGAAGCCAGGGCAAGATCTCACCGATATTACCTGCAATGTGTTGAGTGGTATGCGTGACGTGTTCAAGCAATGGAAGCCGGACTTGGTGCTTGTGCATGGAGATACCGCAACAGCCATGGCCGCAAGTCTTGCTGCATATTACGCCAAAATACCTGTTGGTCATGTTGAAGCGGGATTAAGAACAAGTGATATTTACTCTCCGTGGCCGGAGGAGATGAATCGGCGCATGGTCGGACGCGTAGCATCTATTCACTTTGCACCCACTGAAACTGCACGATCCAATTTATTAGCCGAAGGCTGTGCAGACGAATCCATTTTTGTGACGGGTAACACTGTCATTGACGCGTTGCTCAAGGTGGTTGAGCGTGTAGATAATGATGCGGCGCTTAATCAGGAATTAAGCGAACGCTTCGCATTCATTCAAAAAGATAAAAGGTTAATACTTGTTACCGGTCATCGCCGCGAGAATTTTGGACAAGGATTTGAAAATATCTGCAAAGCCATCCGCACAATTGCCGAGCGTGATGATGTACAAATTGTCTATCCGGTACACCTCAATCCAAACGTACAAGAGCCAGTGAATCGCATACTAGCTGGCTGTGAAAACATCCATTTGATAGCGCCGCAAGACTATCTTCCGTTTGTGTATCTGATGAATCGTGCTTATCTTCTGCTAACCGACTCGGGCGGTATCCAAGAAGAGGCACCATCATTGGGTAAACCGGTTCTGGTGATGCGTGACACTACTGAGCGACCGGAAGCGCTTGGGGCGGGTACAGTTGAATTGGTGGGTACGAACGAGGCTTGTATTGTTGCCACGACGCTTGCGTTGCTGAATGATCAAGAAAAATATATGCGCATGTCCCGCGCACACAACCCCTATGGTGACGGATTGGCTTCGTCAAGAATTTTTGCAGTGATTAAAAAGGAGCTTTCGTGAGTATTGCATTTAACAAAGTTGTGATGGTTGGGTTGGGATATATCGGGCTACCTACAGCCGCAGTGCTGGCAAGTCGTGGTGTTAATGTACATGGCGTAGATATTAACCAAAAAGCAGTAGATATTATCAACGGCGGTGGAATTCATATCGTCGAGCCTGATCTGGCAGCGGTTGTTCATGGTGTCGTTAAATCCGGTTTTCTTAAAGCCAGCACCAAGCCAGCACCAGCGGATGCCTTCATTATTGCAGTGCCAACCCCATTCAAGGGTGATTATGAACCTGACTTGGATTATGTTCAGGCTGCAGCCGAATCGATCGCCCCGCATCTGATTAAAGGTAACCTGGTGATTCTTGAATCCACCTCACCCGTGGGTGCCACCGAACAAATGATAGGCTGGTTATCTGCTGCAAGACCCGATTTGAAATTTCCCGTCGTCAATGGTGATGACACACCGGACATCCATGTTGCCTATTGCCCGGAACGTGTGCTGCCGGGGCAAGTGATTCGTGAATTAGTACAAAATGACCGTGTCATTGGCGGTATGACCGTACAATGCTCGGCTAAAGCGGCTGCTCTATATAAAATCTTCGTCGAGGGTGAGTGCATCATCACCAATCCGCGAACAGCCGAAATGTGCAAGCTGACCGAAAATTCATTCCGTGATGTAAATATTGCCTTTGCCAATGAGCTTTCGCTGTTGGCAGATCGATTCGGCATCAACGTATGGGAACTCATTCAGTTGGCTAACCGCCATCCTCGTGTGAATATCCTGCAACCGGGTGTTGGCGTGGGTGGGCATTGCATTGCGGTGGATCCCTGGTTCATCGTGCATGGTGCGCCAGACATTGCGCGATTGATCCATACGGCCCGCACAGTAAATGACGCTAAGCCAGATTGGGTGATTCAGCAAATTATTGACGCAGCAAAAGCAACGGGGAAGGCCAGGCCGAAGATTTTGCTAATGGGTCTTACATTCAAACCGGATATTGACGATATGCGCGAAAGTCCTGCACTGTCAATTGCCAAGCGTTTAACTGAAAATGAGACGGGCGGGGAGGTGGTTTGTTTTGAACCCAACGTGCATGACGAAGAAGTGCGGGTAAAATTCCCAAACGTACGTTTATTTGATGGTAATTACGCAGATGTGGATGTGGTGGCTTTTCTGGTTAAACATAAATCCTTTCCTGAAATTATTGCGCGCTCAGATATAAAGGCAAAAGCAATTGATTTTTGTGGGATGTTGGCTTGACTTCAGTTTTGCACCATCTTGGTATTATTGAAAACTTCCGCTGTGTGGACGAGTATGTAAAGTTTTTACGGGGTAGATATGATCGTCTCCACCTCCCATGCTGAACTGGATGATGTGTAATAGGTGCATCGGAGTGAGTTAATGTACGATGCATCGTTTGAGTGAGTGCTTGCTTGAGTCAGAGATTGGAAAGGTGCGTTTATGAAGGCGGTGATACTTGCAGGTGGCTTGGGAACAAGAATCAGCGAAGAAACTACGGTTCGCCCGAAACCTATGATTGAAATAGGTGGGAAGCCTATTCTGTGGCACATCATGAAAACCTATTCTGCGCACGGCATTAACGAATTTATCGTGTGCTGCGGCTATAAGGGTTATGTTATCAAGGAGTATTTTGCCAACTATTTTCTGCATATGTCCGATGTGACTTTTGACATGCAGAATAACCGTATGGAAGTGCATAAGCGCAAAGCGGAGCCATGGCGGGTCACGCTTGTTGATACTGGCGACGAAACCATGACGGGTGGGCGTATAAAGCGCATTGCGCCTTATCTTGATGAAGAAGATTTCTGCTGCACTTATGGGGATGGGGTCGGTGATATTGATATTTCGGCTTTGATAAAATTTCATAAACAGCATGGCAAGCTTGCCACGCTGACTGCAACACAACCGCCGGGTCGTTTCGGCGCGATTAATTTGGACGGGAATGATGTTCTGAGTTTTCAGGAAAAACCGCAGGGTGATGGCAGTTGGATTAATGGTGGTTTTTTCGTGCTGTCGCCCAAGGTGCTGGATTATATCGAAGGCGACCATACGCTCTGGGAGCGCGAACCTATGGAAAGCCTGGCGAGAGACAAGCAAATGAGTGCTTTTTTTCATAAGGGTTTTTGGCAGCCGATGGATACCTTGCGTGACAAGACGCACCTGGAAGCGCTTTGGGAATCAGGCAAGGCACCGTGGAAGGTGTGGAAATGAACATGAGTTTCTGGAAAGGTAAGCACGTTTTTCTGACGGGTCACACCGGTTTCAAGGGAAGCTGGCTGTCGCTCTGGTTGCAGTCCATGGGTGCGCAGGTAGTGGGTTACGCACTTGCTCCGCCGACCAAGCCGAGTTTGTTCGAAGTGGCTGATGTTGAAAAAGGTATGACCAGCATTATCGGTGACATCCGCGATCTGGAGCATCTGCGCCTGGTGTTTGCTGAACACCAGCCGGAGATCGTGATTCACATGGCGGCACAACCGCTGGTGCGCTATTCCTATGTCGAGCCGGTCGAGACCTACTCCACCAACGTGATGGGTACGGTCAATCTGCTTGAAGCGGTGCGCGGTGCGCCTGGCGTAAAGGCGGTGGTCAATGTCACCACCGATAAATGTTACGAGAATCGCGAATGGGCATGGGGTTATCGCGAGAATGAAGCGATGGGGGGTTACGATCCTTATTCCAGCAGCAAGGGCTGTGCGGAACTGGTGACAGCGGCGTACCGCAACTCTTTCTTTAATTCGTCCACTTTCAACGCTAAACATTCAACGGCGATTGCATCAGCACGAGCGGGAAATGTTATTGGCGGTGGCGACTGGGCAGAAGACCGGCTCATTCCAGATATAATGCGCGCCATTACGCAAGGTCGCGCGGTCACTATCCGCAACCCGCACGCCATACGCCCCTGGCAGCATGTGCTGGAACCCTTGTCGGGCTACTTGAAACTGGCACAAAAACTTTATGAAGAAGGTGCTGCTTGTGCAGAAGGCTGGAATTTTGGCCCGAACGATGAAGATGCCAAACCGGTGCAATGGATTGTTGAACAGTTAACCCAATCCTGGGGCGAGGGTGCGAGTTGGTTGTTGGATGGGGGCGAACATCCGCACGAGGCGCATTATCTGAAGCTGGATTGCTCCAAAGCGAAATCAAGACTTGATTGGCATCCAAGATGGCATTTGGACGAGGCCTTGGCCAAAATTGTGGCTTGGCAGAGAAGTTATCAGCAAGGCGCGAACATGAAAACTGTGACATTGGAACAAATTAAAATTTACTCGAAAATGTCATCGTAGCAAGGAAGTCGTAGGGTGGACGAGAGTGGATTTGCAAAGAATGTTCTCAAAAGTGCAGAACAAGATTGTTGGAATGACCTTTGAAAATTCACCAAGTGCATAATTAAACGAGAAAGACGAAACATGAGTAAAGAAGCGATAAAACAACAGATACTGAATCTGGTTGAACAATACAGTGCCTTGCAATACGAACCGAAACCGTTTTCCGCAGGCACATCCGTCATCCCGCCTTCCGGCAAAGTGATCGGTGCGCCCGAATTAAAAAATATGGTCGAAGCCTCGCTGGATGGATGGCTCACCACCGGGCGATTCAATGAAGCGTTCGAGAAGCGTTTCGCCGAATTCGTCGGCGTGCCTTACGCGCTGACCACCACTTCCGGTTCTTCGGCGAATCTGCTGGCCTTTACGGCGTTGACTTCGCACAAGCTGGGCGCACGCGCGCTACAGCCGGGCGATGAAGTCATCACCGTGGCGGCAGGTTTCCCCACTACCGTCAACCCCATGTTGCAAAACGGCATGGTGCCAGTGTTCGTGGATGTGGATGCTACTACCTACAACATCGATCCCACCAAGATTGAGGCGGCTGTCAGCGCAAAAACCAAGGCCATCATGGTTGCGCACACACTGGGAAATCCCTTCGATCTGGATGCGGTCATGGCTGTTGCCAACAAGTACAACCTGTGGGTTATCGAAGATTGCTGCGACGCACTCGGTTCGCGTTACAAGGGGCAGCACGTCGGCACCTTCGGCCACATCGCCACCTGCAGTTTTTACCCCGCACACCACATCACCATGGGCGAAGGCGGCATGATCTTCACCCAAGAACGCGACCTGCGCACCATCATCGAATCTTTCCGCGACTGGGGGCGCGATTGTTACTGCGGGCCGGGTTGCGACAACACCTGCGGCAAACGCTTCGGTCAACAGTTGGGTTCATTGCCGATGGGTTATGACCATAAGTACACCTACTCGCACCTGGGCTACAACCTAAAGATCACCGATATGCAGGCGGCTTGTGCCTTGGCGCAGATGGATCGTCTGCCGGGCTTCATCGCAGCGCGCAAACACAACTTCGCTTTCCTCAAGGAACGCCTGAAGTCTTGTGAAGAGTTTCTGATTTTGCCGGAAGCCACCGCAGGCAGTGAGCCTTCCTGGTTCGGTTTTCCGATTACGCTGCGCGCAGCGGCGGGTGTCGAGCGCGTCGAGTTATTGAAGTATCTGGATCAATACAAGATCGGCACACGCCTGCTGTTCGCGGGCAACCTCACGCGCCAGCCTTACTTTAAAGGGCGCACTTATCGCATCAGCGGCGAACTCGCCAATACCGACAACATCATGAACAACACCTTGTGGATCGGTGTGTATCCCGGCCTGACTGAAGAAATGCTGGATTTCGTAGGTGAGAAGATCGAAGCGTTCTTTGGGGTGAATTTCTAAAATGCGGGTCGGTTTGATTCAGGGGTAAAATGAAGCGGGTATTTCTCATTCGACATCAACCATCAACTGTATTTCTGGATGTGAATTTCTCGGCATTGCTTAGAATTACCCTGCAAAAAGAAAGAAACCGACATGCTGCCAAGCTATGAAGCAATTTATGATCACGGAATAATGAAGTGGCTGGGGGATCAACCCGCCGACATTAAGGCGCGCGTAATTGTCACAATTTTGTCGGACAAGTCGACAATAACTGCGCCCAAGCTGTCGCATCAGGTTTCGCCACGGATAGCGGGCAAAGGAAAAGTGCTAGGTGATATCGTTTCACCAGCGGCATCGGAAGAAGATTGGAGTTGCCTGAAATGATTGTTCTTGATACCCATATTTGGGTGGATTGGGTAATCGGTGGTGAGGCTGCTTTGCCACGTTCTGTTGTTAACGCTATGCAAGCCGAAAATCGCTGGACTGTTTCGGCAATTTCTTGTTTTGAGGTGTCTCTTTTAGTCAAACGGGGCAAACTTGAGCTGCCACTTCCGTTCGCGGAATGGCTAATTGAGGCGACCGTCAAATCTAACATTGAGTCGTTGCCTGTCACTTGTGAAATAGCCCGGCTATCAGTCTCATTAGCTGATATTCATCGAGATCCTGCTGATCGAATCATTATCGCCACGGCTATTGCTCATAATGCAAAGTTGGCAAGTATTGATTCGGTTTTTCCAAGTTACCCGGAGTTACATAATAGATTGGTGGGGGAATAGTATGTCTGTTTGTCAAACATGTTTTGAAGGGCGCACTTATCGCATCAGCGGCGAACTCGGCAACACCATGAACAACACCTTGTGGATCGGCGTGTATCCCTGCTTGACTGAAGAGATGTTGGATTTTGTGGGTGAGAAGATCGAAGCGTTCTTTGGCGTAAATTTCTAATTTGAAGACTATGCGAATTTTACTGACGGGAGTGACGGGCTATTTAGGCAGCCATTTGGGTACTGCATTGCTCGCTAACGGGCATGAAGTTACGGGGTTGAAAAGAAAGTCATCCTCGCTGCTCCGTATCGAAAATATTTCGCCAAAAATCATGCTGTTAGACATAGAAGATATTGATCTTAAAGGTTTATTTTTGCAATATGGAAGGTTTGATGCGGTGATTCACACCGCGACCTGTTATGGCAGAAACGGTGAAACCACCAGTGAAGTGCTGGAGGCAAATCTGGCATTTCCGCTCAAATTGCTGGGTGCAGCAGTTGACGCTGGTGTGGAGCTGTTCATCAATTCGGATACCGTGCTGGATAAGTTTCTGAATCCATATGCGTTATCCAAAGGGCAGTTCGCAGAATGGGGCAGATACTTTGCACAGCAGAAAAAAATTCGCTTCCTGAATTTGAAGCTGGAACATTTTTATGGGCCCAGGGACGATCAGTCAAAATTTACCACGCACGTCATCAATAGTTGCCTGGCCAATGTGCCTGAATTGAAACTGACGCTGGGCGAACAGCAACGCGATTTCATCTACATTGATGATGTGCTGGCAGCCTACATGTTGATGCTGGAAAAGAGAGCGTCGTTTGATGATGGTTTTGTCGAATTTGAAGTGGGAAGCGGGGCTGCAATCAGCATCAGACAGTTTGTTGAAACTGTTCATCTGCTAACTGCTTCCAAAACCCATTTGAATTTTGGCGCGCTGCCCTACCGGGTGGGTGAGGCGATGTACTCTCAAGCAAATACTGATAAATTAAAAGCATTGGGTTGGCAATGCCGTCACAGCCTTGAAACTGGATTAAAACAAGTCATCGAACAGCAAAGGAAATCGTTGTGAAACTACTCATTACCGGAGGCTGCGGCTTCCTTGGCAGCAACTTGGCCGCTGAAGCCTTGCGACGTGGCGACGAAGTGATTGTGTTTGACAATCTGTCGCGCCTGGGCGCAATGGAAAATCAGGATTGGTTGCGCAGTCAGGGGGAGTTTCGTTTTGTCCATGCGGACATTCGCAACCAGAACGACATCACCCGTATCATCAGGGAAACCAGACCCGATGCCATTTTTCATCTGGCCGGACAAGTGGCGATGACCACCTCGATCGCCGATCCGCGTAAAGACTTTGAGATCAACGTAATGGGCAGTCATAACCTGCTCGAAGCGGTGCGCGATTTCAGCCCCGAAACAGCGGTGCTCTATTCTTCGACCAATAAAGTCTATGGCGATCTTGAACAGTTTACCTACACAGAAACGGCTACCCGCTATGTGTGCGATCAGCATCCAAACGGGTTTGATGAAAAGATCACCCTGGATTTTCATTCGCCTTATGGGTGTTCAAAAGGTGCGGCTGATCAATACATGCTTGATTACGCACGTATTTTTGGACTAAAGACGGTGGTGTTTCGCCATTCTTCGATGTACGGTGGCAGGCAATTCGCTACTTACGATCAAGGTTGGGTCGGCTGGTTCTGCCAAAAGGCGGTTGAAGCGGCCAATGGCAGTAAGGAAAAATTTACCATTTCGGGTAGCGGAAAACAGGTTCGTGATGTGTTACATGCCGAAGATATCGTGAGCCTCTACTTTTCTGCACTGTCCAGAATAGACAAAGTGCCGGGTAATGCTTTTAATATAGGCGGTGGGATTGATGCCAGCCTTTCACTGTTGGAGTTGTTCACCTTGCTCGAATCCATCACCGGTGTGCCGTTAATTTACGACAGACTCCCACCTCGTGAAAGCGACCAAAGGGTATTCGTGGCCGACGTTGCCAAGGCAAAGCAGTTGCTGGACTGGCAACCGAAGGTAAGCAGTCGTGATGGCGTGGAAAGAATGATGGCGTGGGTCAGCCGCAGCAAATGACGACAACCGTTTCACAGGCCAGATCGCACAATTATTTGCGGCAAGTAAAGGGTACGGTGGTATTCAAGGGACTGGCTGTAGCTTGCTCATTTTTGGCTATCCCACTGATGATTCATTATTTAGGCCAAGAACAGTTTGGAGTATGGTCCACGATGTTGTCCGTATTGACCTGGATCACCTTTTTTGATTTGGGATTGGGTAATGGTCTGCGCAATAAACTGGCGGAGTCGCTTGCAAAAAATCAGCCTGATGAAGCGAGGAGTTATATATCATCAGCCTACAGCCTGATTGGACTCATTTCACTCGCGGTGTTTGTGATCTTGGCACTCTCCGCTTTTATTGTGCCTTGGCAAACGGTTTTCAGTACACAGTCCATTTCGGCAAATAAATTAAGTTATGCCGTGTTAATTACCGGCTTTTTCATCGCATTAAATTTTTGGGTAAGTCTGATCAACTCGGTGCTCAATGCGGTACAAAAATCTTCCGTCGTTGTATTAGGGCAATTTTTGTTTAATGCATTATCGCTAATCTTGGTTTACGGTTTAACTAAAACAACTGAAGCATCGCTACTCTATTTAGCTTCGGCATATGGACTTTCAATTGTAGGCGCTAACATATTGTTGACTGGCTGGTTCTACAAAAATAACAAGACTTTATTGCCAAGGTTCTCACTTGACATCAGCCATATCCGACCTTTGCTAAGCTTGGGATTGCAGTTTTTTGTGATTCAAATTGCGGTGCTGGTTATCTTCACTACGAACAAAATCTTAATAGCTCAATTATTTGGGCCTGAATTTGTGACTCCTTACGACGTTGTCTTTAAGTTTTTTGGGGTTATTACAATGGGCTACGCAATGCTTATTACCCCATTATGGTCATCGTACACAGATGCTTACCATCGGGGAGACTATACTTGGATAAAAGAAGTCATGCGAAAACAGTTGTGGTTGTTTGGTTTGATTGTTTTAGTTGTTGCCGTGTTTGTATTGATAGCTAAGCCAGTTATAAAAATCTGGATAGGGAGTGAATTGGTAGTGCCAGTATCTGTTGTTTTAAGTATGGGGCTATTTATTCTGATATCCACATGGAACAATATTTACGCTTTTTTTCTAAATGGAATTGGAAAGATAAGGCTTCAGTTGTACTCATCTGTTCTTGCCATGATTATTAATATCCCTATTGCAATTTTCATGACGAAATATATTGGCCTTGGGGTGGAAGGCGTGGTTTTGGCTACATGCGTAAGTCTGTCGTTGTTTGCCGTGATCGGTCCATTTGAAGCATATTTTGTTCTAAGGAATAAGTCGGTATGAATAGCATCCAAAGCCAACTAGTTAGTATTCTGATCCCCGTGTACAACCGTGAGAACTTCATTGGCGAGTGTATTGAGTCTGCACTTGCACAGACTTATTCAGACATCGAAGTTGTTGTTGTTGACAATGCAAGCACAGACAGCACGTGGGATATTTGTAGGTATTATGCAGGCATAGATTCCAGAGTCCGGATTTTTCGGAATGAAGAGAATGTCGGCCCTGTTTTGAACTGGAAACGATGTTTTGATGAGGCTAGAGGAGTATTTGGCAAAGTGTTGTTTAGTGATGATTTGATGTTTCCAACCTTCATTGAGGAAACGTTGCCATATATGCAAAATGATAGTGTAGGTTTTGTCTTTTCTGCTGTTGAGATTGGTGCTCAAATGGGTTGTGGAAAGGAATATTTATTGTGGAAAAAAAAATCCTCACTATACCCATCAAGAGAATTTATTGAGTCGTCCCTGTTTGGATCTTCTACTCCGTTATCGCCATGTGCGGCATTATTCAGATTGAGCGATTTGAAAAAGAATCTTGTTGTTGAAATTCCTTCACCATCATTTAATGATTTTGCACAACATGGTGCGGGGTCTGACTTGCTCATTTTTTTATTGACGGCTTTGGATTATAAACAGGTGGCTTATGTACGAAAAAAGTTAATTTTTTTTCGACTTCATCCCGAATCTATTTCTGTTTCGTCTCGAAGCATGGTGACTGAGCGTTATCTTCAAACGAGGTTATATTTCGCGAATTATTTTTTAAAAGAAACGTTTGAGCAGTTTCTGATGTTGGAGTGGTTGAAGTATGTTCGAACCGAAGGGTTCACTAGTTTGCAAGAATTCTCACGTAAATATTTGTTTGATGAAACTAAATTTAATTTTTTTGCATTTGTCTGCGCTTTAGCTAAGCATTTTAAGCATTTTTAGTTTATTAACACTTACCTTTGCTCCTAAGTGCTGAGTTTTTCACAGTATGCTTTTACACCTGATTTAGAGAAGAACAATTTGATAAGCTTGGTAAATTTGGATGTTTTGACATCCGGGATTCTCAACACAAATCTTAATAAAAAAGCGATCATAGGAGATCACTGATGAGTTTAGACGAAAAAGTGTTTTTCAGAAATCAACTGAATCCAAAAAAATATTTTATATCAAGAAGTTTACTAGATTATTGTTTGGTACTAATTTTGATCCTGTCGTCAACGCATACATTTTTTGCTGAATATGAGGATGAGAAGCTTGGCATATTTGTATTAATTTCAGTTCTAGCTGCATTCTTTATCAATCGCAGCATTTCTTTTATGTTTTTTTCCCTGTTGATCGTGTATGCAGTCTGGATTGGGTTCACAGCCATTTATTTTGATGTATGGAATGCTGTCACAGTGCTGGGTTTTTTTACAAGAATAGCATTGGCCTATGCCGTTCTACTTGTAGTAAAAGAGCGTTTCATCCCAGTGTTTGTTGATATTGTTGTGTATTTTTCAGCGATTAGTATTCCATTTTATCTTATTGGCTTGGCTTTTCCATCTGCTATGCAGCAAGTATTTGATATGGTTCCTGACCAATTGCGAGCAACTGAAGTTCTGGTTGGGCATGGCAGGGACGTGATTGCGTGGTCGCGAGTTGATTTACTGTTTTATACCTTTTCACCACAGAGGGTAGCTCAAAATCATGGATTTATGTGGGAGCCAACGGCATTCGCTTTTATGATTATATTTGCATTTTTGTTTAAAATGATGCGGAACGGTCGAAAATTTGATCGCGTAAGTTGGATTTTGATTTTCGCTTTGATTACAACTCTTTCTACGACGGGATATTTTGTCTTAATGATCATATTGACGTATTTATTCTTTCTTTCCGAATTTAAATACAAATTACTGGGAGTGATTTTGTTTGTTCCAATCGTATTTTTTGTTTCAAGCAGTGATTTTCTTCTGCCCAAAGTTATGGATGAGTTCAGTCGTGGGAGTGCGGCATCAACCGAAGAAGGATACGGAGGAAACTCTCGATTTTCCAGCTTTTTATACGATATCCAGGATACGCTCCAATTCCCTTTGGGGATCGGAATCTTTGAAGAAAATCGTCATATAGAAGCTCAAAAGTATGGGAGTGTTAATGGACTGTCGGATACTCTTGCAAGGTTTGGTATGCTTGGTTTTCTTGTCGTGCTCGTCAACTTGGTTCTGAGTTTGAGAGTGATGCCGAGAAGTAAGGAGCTTCCTATGTTCAATGTGCTTTTTGTGTTGTGTACTTTATTGCTGTCTTGGTCTGAACGTTTTTATATATTGCCTTTCTTTTTTGCTTTTCAGTATTACCATTTTGTGGTTTTAAAGCAGCGCAATCTTAAATTTTGACATTTAGTCCAAATGATTTTGTGATTTATGGGGGTAACTTTTTTCAATATTTAGCAATAATCACACGATATGAATTAAGGTAAGCAGATGCCTGAACAGCATTTTTTTCAGCGAATCAATTCGATAATTATATTCACAGTGTATGGATTTTAAAAGGGGCGGGTAGATGAGGTCACTTGTCAAGCGGCTGTTAAAAAAGTTTCTTTTTATGGTTGGTGGTTTTCATTTGTCGCGTATTCGCAGCGATATGGAGGATGTGCTGGCGCATATGAAAGAGCAGGGGTTTAAACCTCATTCCATTATTGATGTGGGTGTTGCTAACGGAACGAAAGATTTGTATGAGGCATTCCCGGAAAGTCACTTTATTTTAGTTGAGCCTCTCAGTGAATTTGAAGCTTATATGCGTGGTTTGAAGTCGAAGTATAGAGTTGACTATGAATTGGCGGCGGCTTCAACCCAAGGAACGATCACGCTTAATGTTCACCCAGATTTGTGTGGCTCATCAACACTTAAGGAAGTTGAAGACAGTGATGTGAATGGTGTGGAAAGAACGGTTCCTTGCGTTACATTGGATAGCTTGATTGAGAAGTATTCACTTGATACACCTTTGTTGATCAAAATTGATGTGCAAGGCGGTGAGTTGGATGTGTTGAATGGGGCTAAGAATGCCATGAAAATGGCTGATGCCATCAATCTGGAGGTGTCCTTGTTTGGTTTCTTTGATGGGGGACCACAGCTTTACGATATTGTCACTTTCATGAAGCAAAATGATTTTGTTGTGTATGAGATATACGATGGCAGAAATCGGTTACTTGATGGTGCGCTTGCACAAGTTGATGTGATGTTTGTTAAAGAGAACGGAATGTTTAAAAAGGATCATGCCTATGCAACAGCCAGCCAAAGAAAAAATCAAGACAATAAAATTCAAAAAATAATGAAACCTTCCTAACGATGAATCCTCGCGTTTATGTGGTATTGCCGGTATTTAATCGGGTGGAGGAGACGAAGAAATTCATTTCCTGCATGCAACGTCAGTCTTATCGAAATTTTCAAGTGGTGATTTGTGACGATGGCTCCACTGATGGCACAGGTGAATATCTGAAGTCATTGGGTGGGAATATAGTTGTAGTCGAGGGAACTGGCGACTTGTGGTGGGCTGGTGGAATTAATCGTTGTATAGAGTATGTGCTTGATCATGCAACTGATGACGCTTTGGTAATCACCATAAACAATGATGTTATTTTGGAAGCAGATTATATTTCTCAGAAAGTTAATCGTTCGTTTGAGTATCCTGGGGCGGTTATTGGTTCACTTTGTGTCTATTCATCGAACCCGGATATTATCGAAACCAGTGGTTTGGTGATGAATTATAAAACATGCATGTCAAAATCATTGGTAAGGCATGGAACTAGGCGAAGCCAAATAGCACTTGTGAGCTGTGTTTCTGTGACACATGTTCCCGGTAAAGGCGTGTTAATTCCTGTAGCCGTTTATAGGCAAATTGGATTGTATGATGCTGTAGGACTGCCGCATTATCATGCGGATACGGATTTTTCTCTGAGAGCTTATGAGCGGGGGATTCCTGTATTCGTGGATTTTGAATCCATAGTCTATAGTGAAGTTAATGTGGGTAACATGAATGAAGCCAGCAAGATTACATTGAAAGGGATTTTGATGACCTTTGATGCTAAACGTGGTGTTAATGGATTTCCTGCGTATAAAAACTTTGCGCTGAACCATTTTCAGAGCCGCTGGCTTCAGTATCTATTTGTAACCTACATGAAGATTTTTTTGGGGCTGACTCGCCGCTATTTCGTCTCAAAACTTGAGTGTGTTTATAAGCGCAGCCCATTATGAAAATATTGTATTTAACCAAGGGCGTTGTCGGTAAGCACGGTTATTACCGTGACATCCAGTTAGCCAAGGGGTTGGTGAAACTTGGTCACGACGTTACCCTCGTTGCCGCCGCTGAATCCTGGCGAGGAAGCTGCCAGGATGTGGTGGGGGTAAAGGTGCAGACTTTTTTTGACTTTTTACCTTATCAAATAAAGAAAGGGGGGCTGAGCTTTCTCGATGTGTTGAGTCGCCTCGTTTTTTTGATAGGCAAGAAATTCGATGTGGTATTTGTGGATAGTGGTTTCAGGCCGGTGACAGGTATTCCGGGGCATTTATATGCATGGTGGGCGAATGTGCCTTATGTCTGCGAGTGGTGGGATTGGCTGGGAAAAGGCGGACTATACGAGCGAAAATCAAAAAAGTATCAATATACTTTAGGTGTGTTGGATAACTACTTTGAGATAGTCGACAAGAAGGCAGCGGATGGCGTAGTGCCTCTATCTCAAAAACTAAAACAACGGGCTTTAAATCTTGATATACCGGACGAGCGTTTGCTCGTTCTTCACGGCGGTGCCGATCTTAGCCTGAGTGGCGCACCGACTAAAGCCGAAGCACGGCAGTTACTGGGGTTGCCAGTTGATGCGCAAATAGTGGGTTTCGCCGGCATGGATCATGGCGAGGTTGAAGATATTCGACCATTTCTTGAAGCCATTTGCGAACTAAAACTTAAGCATCCAAGTTTTATCTGGTTTAGTACGGGCGGTCGTCTGCCTGACGTATTTCGCCGTCAATATGGAATTGGAAACGAATACCACGAATTTGGCTGGGTTGACTATGATCAATATCGCAATTGTCTTGCTTGCGCAGACGTGTTGTTGCTCTTTCAGGAAGACCATTTAATCAATCAGGCTCGCTGGCCCAATAAGCTTGGAGACTATATGGCGGTCGGGCGACCTGTGCTGACAACTTCGGTTGGTGAAGTAGAAACATTTGCCAGTGGTTTTGAGCAACATGGTTTGTACCTGACTGCATGGAATAAAGAGGCAGTGATTGCGTCGTTGGATGAATTGCTGGGTAATCCCGGCAAGATGGATGAGATGGGACAAAAAAACGCAGAAATTGCCCGCAATGCGTTTTCCTGGGAGAGGAAATCCGAGGAACTTGGTGTCTTCCTGGAGAAAATAATTTCGATGGGTAAGCGCCGTTAATATGTTGAAACCTTCAATTCCCGCTGGTGTAACTGAAACGCGACCGATGTTGATCATTTCGGTGGATCACGAGGTATTTGGCAATGGCTCAGGATGTCTGGATGCCTGTGTAAGGAGACCGGTTGACCGGATGCTCTCGGTTGCGGAGAAGTTTTCTGCGCCCTTGACGTTTTTTGTTGAGGCGCTGGAGTTTGAAGCCATGCAGGTGGCAGGGATTGATGGCATTGATTCGGTCATTGCACAGCTGACGGTTGCTTATAAATCAGGCCATGATATCCAGTTGCACATTCACCCTCAGTGGGATGGCGCTGCGTATGACGGCAGAGATTGGCGTGTGAATGAAAAATTGTGGCGTATTGGGAATATTGATGAGAGGCGACTTGTCAGGTTGTTGAAACAAGGTAAGTCGTGGATAGAGGGGCAGCTCAGTTCGGATTTTCCTGAATATGAATGTCTGGCCTTTCGTGCGGGCGGGTGGTGTATTCAGCCGTCTGATGCTGTGATCAAGGCATTACTCCAACTTGGTTTTCAAATAGATTCAACCGTAGCGCCAGGACTTCAAAACCTTGCAGCTGGTGAGTGGGCGGATTTTCGGGATGTGCCGGATCAACCTTATTGGAGGACGAACGGAGATGTCTGTCGCGAAGCTAATTCGGGTCTTTGGGAAATTCCCATTTTGACAGGTAAAGTTGGCAGGTTAAGACATTTGCAAGCGGTGAAGAAGTGTCGCTCTTTCGGTTCTAACGGGATGGCATCGGGGTGTGTGGGGAGCTATCAGGGGGCAAGCAGCAGGCTGCAGGCATGGCGTGGCAAGTTTGGTAAGTTGATGAGTTCCGGTAATGTGATGCTGGATTTTTCAACCATGCCGACGGATATTTTGGTTCAAATTACCAGGGATTGGATGGCTAAATACCGTACACAATCAAGTTATTTGCCTTTGGTCGGCATAGCGCATACGAAAAATTTTACGGACTATTCGGAGAAGAATATGAATGAATATCTTCAATGGGCGATTGATGAAGGTATCGCTTGTTCAACATACAGGGATTTCCTGGGGGTGGTAAATGGTCGTTGATTTACAGAATAAACCACCTTCAGTTCTTTACATCATGGGTACTGCAAGAAGTGGCTCCACTATTTTAGAAATTCTGCTGGCTAATGGAGTCGGGGTGTTCGGTGCTGGCGAACTGACCAGCTTGATTCAGGATGGCTTTTGTGAAAACAAGCCTTGTGCTTGCGGTGAGGACTGCCATCAATGTGCGGTTTGGGGCAAAGTGTTGCAGAGCCTGGACATGACTGGGGATGAGTATGTCGAGTGGGCTGCGTTGCAAAAAAAGATGGACTGGCATGATGGTTTTATTCGCCAGATATTTTCTGTGGTATCGGAGCGGGATAAGAAATCGTACCGGGATTTTAATATGAGATTGTTAATGGCAATCCAGCAGGTTACAGGCTGTAAAGTTATTTTGGATTCTTCAAAGTATGCGGGCAGAGCTTTGGCGTTGGCACGGATATTAAATATGAACCTGAAGGTGATTTGCCTGACCCGCTCTCCTGCCGGGTTAATGTCTTCCTTTCAAAAACCGAACATGGACGAACAGCAACCCAAGAGTACCGTTGCTGCAATGATCTATTACGTCGTGACGCTGGCCTTGTTACGGGTTGCAACGGTGTTATTGCGAGGCCGAGTACACCAACTCAGTTATGAGGCTATGCTAAGTGCGCCTGATGAGAGTTTAAAACAGCTTGAAAAATGGGCAGGTATTGATTTAACTGACTCAAGAAAACGTTTGCAGGCTAATCAGGGCTTCTCTGTCGGGCATATCGTTACCGGGAATCGTTTACGTAAACAAGGTCAAGTTTATTTTAAATCCGGCTTGGACGAAAGAAAAATCAGTGGGATTGGTGCAACGTTGGCAGTTGTTGTGATGAATGCCTGGCGTAACGCATTGAGATTTTGACTTTTAACTGCATCACGCCGTTCTTTCCTGCACTTAGAGCTTGAAACCGCCATACCAAAAAATTAACAGATGATAAGGACAATATCAATGAAGAGCAAACTGTCAAATCCGATCAGAGCACTTGTCAAGTCATTTTCTGGCCGCGCCAGGCAAGTGCGTGCAGAAATTTTCAGGCATCACTTTTTTTTTGATGAAAATACCAAAATATTGGATTTAGGATCCGAGACTGGTTCGAATATAAAATTCGTTCTTGAAGGCACAAAAGCTCAGGCCTCAAATATATATATCGCGCCGATATTGATTCACTCGTAGTGGAAAAAGGAAGGGAGGTTTTTGGCTTTACTCCAGTCGTAATTAGTGAATCAGAAGGCTTGCCATTTCCTGACGGTTACTTTGATATTGTTTACTGCTCATCTGTCATTGAACATGTAACCATCCCCAAAAATAGCGTATGGACTATGTATTCTGGCGCTGAATTCAAAAGTAAATCTCTTGAAAGGCAGGCCAATTTTTCTAACGAAATCAGAAGGTTGGGTAAGCAATATTTTGTGCAAACACCATATAAACACTTTCTAATTGAAAGCCATAGTTGGCTTCCGTTTGTTGCTTGGTTGCCACGATGGTTGTTGATACTAACATTGCGGATTACGAATACATTTTGGGTGAAAAAAACCAGCCCAGACTGGTATCTCTTGGACAGAAAAGAAATGTCGGCATTGTTTCCTGAAGCCAAAATTGTTGAAGAAAAAAAGTGGGGTATGACGAAGTCTATTATGGCAATCAACACAACTTCTTCAAAATAGTTAATGAAGCCATTACATTTTGAAGCGATTTTTGATCCCTATGATTTGTGGTCGTCAACCGTTGGCGTATTTGTCAAAAAAGGCTATTACGCTGGCGTTCTTTGGGGGAAGGCGGCAGCCATTTGCTTGAGTGTATTTGACTGGCTGATTCCCGGATGGACTCGATGGATGACGCAGGCTTTATCGAGAAAATATCCGATTGTTATTGCGCACGAGATTCTGCGCTATCACGAGGATGGTGCGTGTGCTGAATTTGCTCCTGGCGAAATGTTGGTCGCTTTGCGTTCTATTGATGTTTCGGCTGGCAGAATGACAAGTTGTGCATGGGGTCTTGGATTTCCATGGATGTCAAAAAATGGTCTATATGGGCCGGATGTTCCATTCGTTACACATACTCCTTATGCCATGGAGGCCTCGCTAACTTTGGCCAGCCATCGCGAGGTTGAGCGTGATGCTATGGAAATATTTCATGGTACGTGGACATTCCTCGAATCGCTCAAGGTTATGCACGAAGGCGATGAAGGGTTGGCGCTGTCATATGCTCCGATTGATGAGCCACGCATGGTGGTGAATGCTAATAGCTATGCCGCTTTTGCTTACGCCTTGCATGCCGTGTATGGCAAGGATGAATTGCGCGAGTCTGCTAAAAGGAAGTGCGAAAGAATTGTTCGCTGGGTCGTACAGCAGCAGGCGAAGAATGGTTCATGGTTTTATTATGCCGATAAAGACACTGGCAATTTTATAGACTGTTTCCACTCTTGTTTTGTGGTGAAAAATCTCTTGAAAGTCAGCAAGCTGTTGCCTGATTTGTCCGATTTCATCCGACCTGTTGCAGATAATGGCTGGAAATATATCCAGAGTGAGTTGTATGACAAGGATGAGGGGTTATGTCGCCGCTTTGCTGTGCGGGCGCAGCGAGACCCGTTTCGCTGGGATTTGTATGATCAGGCGGAGTATTTGGGTTTGCTGGTGGATTTTGGTCAACTAGAGGAAGCTAAATCGTTTGCAGAGCGGGTTGAAATGAAGTTCAGGAAAGGCGAGCATTGGTATTGCCGGATTGATATTTTTAACCGCCGCTGGGGAAAAGATTTTTTGCGTTGGGGGATTGTTCCTTTTTGGTATCACTCGGCAAGATTGCAGAATGCTTTAAAGGTAAATTGATATGTGCGGCATACTGGGTTCGATCGGGATTGAAATTTCAGAAGATCACCTTCTGGCACTAAGGCATCGCGGCCCCGACGGTAATGGAATTGAGCGCATTCCTGTTGCTGGCCATATAGTGACACTTGCGCATACGCGCTTGTCCATACTCGATCTATCACCCGCCGGAAGACAACCCATGCGTAGCCAGGATGGCCGTTGGTGGCTGACTTTCAACGGCGAAATTTACAATCATCTCGACTTGAGAAAGGTGTTGTCAATTGAATTCCGGGGGCATTCCGATACTGAAACGCTGGTTGAGTTAATCGCTAAGGAGGGGCTGGAGCAGGCGGTTGCGCGGCTTAATGGTATGTTTGCTTTTGCGGCATTAGACTTGCTGGAAGGCAAGCTTTATTTAGTGCGAGACCCGTTTGGAATCAAACCGCTGTATTTTTCCCGGCAAGATCGGAAATTTTCATTCGCTTCAGAAGTGGGAGCTCTGAAGGCGCTGGGCGTGGTGTCGAGCGGCGTTGATGTGCAGGCGCTACAATTATTTATGACGCTCCGTTATCTGCCAGCGCCTACAACGTTATGGAGTTCGGTAAATCGCCTTCATCCTGGACATGTTCTATGTGTAGATGTTGCAACCGGTAAGTCCGAACTGTCCTGCTATATCAAGCCAGTTAAGACCCGATTTTCCGGTTCGATAGATGATGCTGTTGACGCTTACCAAATTGGCTTGAAAGCCGCAATTAACCGCCAGTTGTTGTCAGATGTGCCGGTGGGTGTGCTGCTTTCTGGTGGAATTGACTCCGCATTGGTGGCGGCTATGGCCAAGGATTTGGGACGTGATTTGCCTTGTTTCTCCGTGGGTTTCGGCAAAGGCCATCCAGAGTGTGAGTTGGCAGATGCCGCTGAAACTGCACGCGTGCTGGGGTTGCCTTTTTCATCTGTTCAGGTGTCGCCTGACATGCTGATGCAATCACTGCCAGATATTGTGCGTTCTGTGGAGGAGCCGCTTGGGACAACTTCAATTATGCCGATGTGGTATCTGGTAAAAAAAGCACGGGAACAGGCTACGGTTGTGCTTACTGGACAGGGAACCGATGAGCCGTGGGGCGGGTATCGCAGGTATCAGGTAGAGATGGTGCATCGAATGTTCCCATTTGCCAGTTTTTGGCAAGGTTTGAGAGGGCTGTCCGGTGTTGCGGGTGCATTGCCGGAGGTGCTGGAACGTGGGCTGAGAACGCTATCTGTTAGAGGATTGCAGAATCGCGCTGTTGAAGCGTGCACTTTGTTTTCTGGTGCCGAAAGAAAATCGTTGCTAGGTAGCGATGCTGATGGTGGGGCATCGAAACTGATGCAGTATTGGCTCGGTATCCTGGATAACGGTATGGCTGAGCCAGCCGAGAGGATGATGCAAATGGATGCCAGAATGAACCTGGCTGACGATCTGTTGTTGTATGGTGACAAGATATCCATGGCTGTCTCGCTTGAGGCGAGAGTTCCCATGCTGGATGTGGAGTTGATGAGTTTTGTTGAATCGTTACCTTTGCAGTACAGACTCGCGCTGAGGCGAGGCAAGATCGTTCATAAAAAAATGGCGGAGCGATATTTGCCGTCTGCCATAGTTCATCGAAAGAAGAAAGGATTCGGCGTGCCATTTGGCGCATGGTCTCGCGGTTCGTGGCGGCAATATATTGAGGAATGCCTGCTTCGACCCGATGCTCCTCACTGGTCAATGCTTGATAGGCGTGAAGTGATTAATTTATGGAATCAGCACCTCAAGGCGGCACCCGACAGAAGCAGGCAAATTTTCTCTCTGTTAATGCTCGCATTGTGGTGGCGAGAACAATGAATAAAAACAAATTCAGTATGTTCGGCATGGCACTTGATGGCTGGAGCATGGACGAGACGGTTGGTCTGATTCGAGATCGAATTCGTCAGGGCGTTTTCACGCAGCATGTTGTTGTCAATGCCGCCAAGATGGTTCATGCACAAAAAGATGCTGTGCTGATGGAGTCAATCACATCGTGTGACATCGTGAACATTGATGGTATGGGTGTGGTTTGGGGTGCCAGATTGCTCGGCTTTGAAGTTCCAGAGCGTGTGGCAGGGGTGGATCTTTTTTATAGGCTGATCGAGTTAAGCGAAGTTGAAATATTCCCGGTTTTTTTGTTGGGCGCGGACGAGGAGGTTGTCAGGAAGTGTTCACAGACTTTATTGGCAAAGCATCCCGCTCTCAAAATAGCTGGCTATCATCACGGTTATTTTTGGGACAACGAAAATGAAGTGGTTGAAGAAATAAGGGATTCTGGCGCGAAATTGTTATTCGTGGCTATTACATCCCCCAAAAAAGAATGTTTCATAAACCGGTGGAAAAGCCAACTCGGAGTAAGTTTTGTCATGGGTGTGGGAGGTACATTCGACGTTGTCGCTGGCAAAGTCAATCGCGCGCCGGTTTGGATGCAAAGGGCGGGGCTTGAATGGTTTTATAGGGTTATCCAGGAGCCACGAAGGATGTGGAAGCGGTACCTCATTACAAACACGCTTTTTATCCTCATGCTTATTCGAGGTTTACTCTCAAAAAAATATCGAGAAAATGGCATGAGTCGCTTTCCGGTTTAGCTGTTGTGATCATGTATAACGGAACGGATGTCCACTTCCAAAAACAGACTTTTTTACCCGCTAAACTCATTCCCCTTTCGAATTACAATCGGAAGCGGAAGCGGAAGGTGACGGATGTCAGAACTGAATGAGCCTGAAGGCGATTCATTGCCGACGGCCTGTTTAACGTGCGCTCTCTAACGGGTATGGCAGAGGCCACCCTGAATAATGAAATTCACCGCGCCCGCTTCCTCCATCCCAACCTTCCCTCGCACACCCTAAAGGGTACAAGAGCGGGGGAAGGGGCAAACGAATCGCTACGCGAGTTTTACGTTAAGAAGGCAATCCGGGGTTCGAGCCAGTTCGGCGGGGCACGTTAGATTTCGGGGTAATGCCGCCAAAAATTTGCACGACCTCTATCCGCCACCTTCTAACCCGAAGTATCTTTCATCATCAGGGGTGGCTGCAACTGCCATGCCCGCTAGGGCTGTCTATATACTTTGGTCTATATGATAAAGGCGCGTTGGTAGGTAGAATCGCGCCGCATTTGCGATGGTTTAGGTTATCGCGTTGGGGTGCGAACCAAATCAGGTTCTGTATTCAATGTGAAACTCGCGCAGCGATTCATCTGCCCTTTCCCTCGCTTCTCGGGGGGGATATTGGGATGAAGGAAACGGGTAGGGCGGGTTTGCTGTTGCCCACAGAGCAACCTGCCTGCGAGAATCGTTTCACATTATCAGGGGTGGCATATGTCATGCCCGTTAGGATGTCCGTCAGTCATCATGGGAGTGGTTTTGTTCAGAAATTCTTCGACAGGTTTGATCAAGCAGCATAGTTCCACTTTGACCATGTTGTTGCGCGCGTTGGATGCGCTGCTCATTGGCTTGGGGATGCTTTTTTCTGTCTGGTTGTACGGCTTGGCGCTGGGTACCGAATACTTGTTGCTTGTCACGCTGGCGATTTTGGTTTTCATGTTTGTGGCGGAGGTGCGCTCGCTTTATCAATCCTGGCGCGTCAGCCGCGTGATCGAAGAGTTCGGTCATCTCGGCGTGGTATGGCTGATCGTGGTGGTATGTCTGCTGGCCTTGGGGTTTGTGGCCAAGGCTTCGGCAGATTTTTCGCGCGTGGTTATCCTCGTTTGGGTGCTGGTTACGCCGGGGGTAATGTGTGCGGTGCGTTTTGGGTTGCGCAAGGCTCTGCGCCAGGCGCGCGCGCAGGGCAAGAATACTCGGACAGTTGCATTCGCTGGCGTTGACAGGACGACCATAAAGATGTCTGAACATATCGCCAAAATGCCTTGGTTGGGGTTAAAGCTGGTAGGCGTATTTGATGACCGTATGCCGAAACGGTTAAATCTGGGTGGGCTGACGCTGTTGGGCGATTTGAATAAATTGCTGGAGATGGCGCAGGCAGGGCAGATTGACATCGTCTATATCACCTTGCCCATGCACGCCGAACGCCGCATTATTCAGGTGATAGAAACGCTGGCGGATACTACCGTTTCGGTGTATATGGTGCCGGATATGTTTATCTTCTCCCTGTATAAAGCCCGCTGGGTCACGGTCGGTGGGATGCCAGTGATTAGTACCTTCGAGAGTCCTTTTTATGGCACGGAGTCGTGGGTGAAGCGGGCGGAGGACGTATTGCTGGCCGGTTTGATCCTGTTGTTGATTTCACCTGTGTTGCTAGTGGTTGCGATAGGCGTTAAATTGTCTTCGCCGGGGGCGATTATTTTCAAGCAACGGCGCTACGGCTTGGGGGGGAAAATCGTCGAAGTGTGGAAGTTTCGCAGTATGACTGTTTGCGAGGATGGGGCGCAGGTGGTACAGGCTAAAAAATGTGATGCGCGTATCACGCGCTTTGGTGCTTTTATACGCTGTACTTCGCTTGATGAATTACCGCAATTTATCAATGTATTGCAGGGGACGATGTCCATTGTGGGACCCCGTCCGCATGCTGTTGCGCACAACGAGCAATACCGTAAACAAATACGTGGTTACATGTTGCGACACAAGGTAAAACCGGGCATTACCGGTCTGGCGCAGGTGAATGGCTGGCGCGGTGAGACCGATACGCTCGACAAAATGGAAAAGCGCGTCGAGTATGACTTGGCCTATATCCAAAATTGGTCGCTGTGGTTGGACATTAAAATTATCTGGAAGACTGCATTGGTTGGATTTTTTGGTAGTAACGCTTATTGAGGTAAAATCGGGCATGAAAAGCGAAGGGTTTGACTTATTCGCTGGCCGTTTGTTGACAAGAAGCCTTGGTTTTAACGTTAAATTCGCGCAGCGATTCGTTTGCCCCTTCCCCCGCCCTTGTACCCTTTAGGGTGTGCGGGGGAAGGTTGGGATGGAGGAAACGGGCGTGGTGAATTTCATTATTCAGGGTGGCCTCTGCCATGCCTGTTAGTCGCCCAAGGTTTTATCGGACACTTTGAGTGGGGACATCCAATAAGCCTTATGCTTTGCCTGAGGCACTTTGTCTTGTTTGGTTTTGTCGTTTTCGTAAAAGCGAAAATTCTTTTGGCTATGTTATCGTGTGCGTTGAACTTAATTTATCCATCAGAGAAGCACCCCCTCCCCTTGGAGGGGGTGGGCTAGGGTGGAGGTAGAAACGCAGAATTTGCCCAAATTTACCCCCATCCTAAAGCCCCCTCGCTTCGCTCTCCCCCACTGCAAGGGGGAAGGAATATACCTGAAAAATATTTAAATTTATATATAATAATCAATATGTTATATGGGATACTATTTAGCAGTGACATAGCCATTCTTTTTATTCAAAGCATCGGCTTCCAGGTTGTATCGGAATGACGAAGCTGTTTGTAAAGGGAAGACATTGTGCGGATGCAGTCTCCCTCCGTGCAGGATTTTTTAGCCATTTTTTTGTACTGATATAACTGCTTTTTGGGAGAGAATATGACTGTTGAAACCAATGGGATTTTTGCGGTAATTCTGGCGGGAGGGACGGGTAGTCGTTTGTGGCCGTTGTCGCGCCAGCAATTGCCCAAGCAATTTCTGAAGCTGGATGGCGAAGCATCGTTGTTGCAAACCACGGTGAATCGTCTGGAATCGGTGATTTCAGCCAGCAATGTGTTGATTGTTACGCAAGAGTGTTATGCGAAAGGTGAGGCCTACCATGCCTTGCTGCCTTATCGCTCGCTGTTTGAACCGGTAGGACGCAACACCGCTCCGGCGATTGCGCTGGCGGCGGCGCGTTTGATGGATGAGGGCGCTGACCCCGTCATGGTGGTGTTGCCAGCCGATCACGTCATCAAGGATGAAGTCCGGTTTCGTGCGCATCTGAATATCGCCATCGAAGCGGCCAGGCAGGATAAGCTGGTCACATTCGGGATACAGCCGACCCGACCCGATACGGGTTTTGGGTATATCAAAGCCTCCCCCTGTGACGCATCCGGGATGTGTGCCGTCGAATGTTTCACGGAAAAGCCGGACTTGGCAACCGCCGAACAATTCCTGGCGGAAGGTCGTTATTTCTGGAATTCCGGCATGTTTGTCTGGCGCGCTTCGGTCATCATGGCCGAGATTGAGCAGCATCTGCCAGCGGTGTATCAGGGGATTCAGACCATCCTCGCCGAGAGCCGCAGCACGGGGAATTTTCAGCAAGCCGTGGAAAAGCACTTCGCCGCGATGCCTTCTGTTTCGATTGATTACGGGGTATTGGAAAAATCCAGTCGGGTTGCGCTGATTCGCTGCGATATTGGCTGGAACGATGTCGGTAGCTGGCAGGCCGTGCATGAAATATCCGCCAAGGATCAGCACGGCAACGCCTTGCAAGGCAATGTTATCGCGGTGGATTGCAAAAACAGCCTGATACGCGCCGAAAAAAGGCTGGTGGCGGCAATTGGTGTAGAAGACTTGTGCGTGGTCGAAACCGCCGATGCGATTCTAATTTCTAAAAGTGATCAAACCCAGCGGGTGCGCGAAGTAGTGGATACCTTGCAGCATCGCGGCGCATCCGAACATGTTTGCCATGTCAAGGTGAACCGCCCGTGGGGGAGCTACACCGTGCTGGAAGGCGGGCGGGATGGCTTCAAACTCAAGCGCATTGAGGTTGCACCCGGTGCGCGACTTAGCCTGCAAAGTCATTCGCACCGTTCCGAGCATTGGGTGGTGGTGTCCGGCACGGCGACCGTTACCAATGGCGAGGAAGTCATTACTGTAAACAAGAACCAAAGCACCTATATTCCAATGGGAACGAAGCACCGCCTGGAGAATCGCGGCAAAATACCGCTGCATATCGTCGAAATCCAGGTGGGCGAATACCTCGGCGAAGACGACATACAGCGTTATGAGGATAATTACGGCAGATAAAGACGCTAACGATAAATTTTCAAAACTTACAGGTGATTCCGGTATCACCGTTCAATAACTCGTTCTCATCCAGAAACGTAATGCTTTGATTTTATTTAATAAAATGTGATTTTTTAGTGGAAAAACCCAGTGGAAAAGTTTATAATTGCTCTCAAGTCGTTGATTGAAAACAATAAACAAAACC